>Ga0307517_10004239_pt1 | contig 22117 bp, 28 predicted proteins | sample 23_EM_MG_FD_194515 | JGI IMG/M metagenome (GOLD analysis project Ga0307517, IMG submission 194515) | Populus trichocarpa ectomycorrhiza microbial communities from riparian zone in the Pacific Northwest, United States - 23_EM | ecosystem: Host-associated > Plants > Roots > Unclassified | place... | reverse complement strand
CCTGATGCCCCCGCCCCCCCCCCCCCCTCGCACCCACTAGTCCCTGTACGTTGTTCCACTGCTTAAGGCTCGGACCTCATCGACATCCCCAATCTACGTCCTGTAATATGTCCCCCCATATGCCGTGTTACGTTCGTGCATACCCCGCAGGCTACCGACTTTGCTTTCGTTCTCGAACAATCAGGCCCAGAAATGGTTATACCTACGCTATCTTTCCAGCCACGAACCCCGATACATAGATACAACTGAAAACTGGACAAGAGGAAGGCGGTCACTCGCTTTACCGAAGTGTGGTTAAGTCAGGCCTATGGGTGGCTTCTTTTCCCTCCTAACGTCAACTGTCGGGACCTGTTTCTTAAGCGCGTCGATCGAGGCGGCGCTCGGAAAATTCCCACCCGAATCAATGATAACGACTCGACGCAACCTGGCCGAGGTAGTGTTCTTGCGGTCGGAAGCAAATCGCGTCAGCTCTCCCATAAAGCGGTCGGAAAGATGGCAATTCAAGAATGCGAGGTTTGTTAACGAGGGGGGAGATGATGGATCCGACAAAAAAGCGGAGAGGTAAGGTACGCTGGTTGATGATGGATCCGACATGCTGGTCTTGCACTCGACGGCAATTGTCTCCAGGCTGGAGAATAATGACAGGTGGCACGTCACGGAGTTGAAGTGGGGTGGATTCGATGACTTGCGGTGTATGAAGTAAAGTGCTCGAACATTTGCGAGAGGGAGGAGAGGGAACTCCACGAAGAGGTTCCTCGTAGCAAGATGGGTGCCATCAAACGAGAACCTTCCATTCGGCCCGATTAGTCGAATATGCCTCGGGTGATTTTCATACACGATGAAAGTGGGGGAGGGAAGGTTCGAAAGGTGTGCGGTGGAGAGCCCAGTCAGGATTTCATCCAATCCTGCGCTCAGTGGGTATACGATCCCCAAGTGTGCGCCTCTCTGGAGTGTGATGTTGGAGATCAGGGCTCGAACTTCTAACACGTTGATGCAAGATATCGACAAGTGTTGAAGTCGATTCCTGATCGGGGATCGACGCTGGGAACTGCGGAGAGAAAGCTCCGCGAACGAAACCTTCAGGGTGGCACTTTGAAGAGAACGATTCTCCTCCAAGAAGTCCAAAAGGGTGTCCAAGTGGAGATGGAAGTCGTAATCCACGAGGATTAATGTTGTGAGAGTCCTGAGGTTAAGGAAGGAGGGATAAAGTGGGATGCTTATCAACGCGAGAGACCTCAAGGAGCAGGCTGACGATCCGAATGGGTCGACAAACCGGTCCCAGGAAGATCCCATACACCCCAAGATTTCCAGTGACCGGAGGTTGGGCATTGATTGCGGAAAATCTGGAAACGCCGTAGCCACATCCCCGGCTCCTCGCGGAGGACCGAGAATGGCCAAAGATTTGGCGTTTTGGGCTTTTGGCCCCAGGAGGTCGACAACCCGATCGTCCTCTCGGAACCGACGCATGTCGAGATGGACATCCAGGGGAACGGTCACCGCACGCTCTAAGCTCAGCCCTGCCAACTTCATACTACTACTCTCGACGGATATCGAAGTCCAATGGATGGGTGTAGAGATGATGACCCCACGCCAGTACCGACAAAAGTGTGTCAGTGGAACGATTTGGCGTACACGGTTGGAAATCTTGCCGTCCTGGACATATCGAGCGATGGTAGAGACGATCTCCGGGGGTATCCTGTTCACTGGCTGCAATGCGTTCCGTAGAGAAGGTATGAGGTTCAGAACGTCGTGTGCTGTAGTTTCGAGGCTCCCGATCTATTGGATTCAGAGGTTCAGCGTTAGCAGAGCCGCTTCACGTCCGTCAGGTGGACAGATTAAAGGTGTGCTCACTTCGGCTTCTAGCGATGCGGTGGTAAGCAGGAGACAGGCTTCTCGCAAACGGAAGGATTCCAAGCCGAGTTTCTCGGTCAACACGCGGAGGAGGTCGAGAATAGAGAGGTCGCGAGCAGCCTCTAGAGACATAGTGACGAATGTCGCTGAAAAGTGTGTTGGGGAACGCAATCCACCGCTGATCGATAATCGATGTCGATGACCATCTGATTAGAAATAAGGCATAGGGCCGACAGGCGGCAAAGCCCGGGACGGGCAGTTAGGGCGTGCGACGAGAAATTGAACAAACGATTCCGATTTATTAATATGTACGAATGTTCGGGTAGAATATACATACTAAAAATCACGGTGTAGACCCAACGCGAACGAACTGGTGTCGCAGCCACTTGGCTGCGGATGGACCAGTTAATCATTTTCGAGCTGATAGAGGTATAGAGGATAAAGAGGATAACTGGAGCGTACTCAGGGTCACTTGTCTGCGCCTGTGCGTGGACGGCGTTTCTCCATCTGTTCACAAAGAACATATCCCTACGCTGGTCCAGAGACCACGGAATACTAACAGGGGCAGTCAGGGCATGAGGGATCCCAACGCAATGTGAAGCTGACGGAAGCAGGACAGAACGGACGGAGATTCACAATGCAGAGTTGGCGTTTCAACACTCTTTGAAAACGAGGCGAGGGACAACGACATCACGAAGCCCACATCTGTCGAAACGCATCAGCGCGAATGTTGTGAATATTGGCCAGCTCGAGAAACCAGAACCGAAATAAATGCGGGGGATCGTGCTGCATCCTCACAATCACACAGCAGACACCGTCATCGTGTTAGATGTTGCTGCGACTTGTGGGAGAGGCCACGTCTGTGGTTGGATCCGCTGATTTTCGAGTCGATGGAGGTGCTTGTGAAACACACATCTTGTTCAACAGATAATGAAGGGCAGCACCCCGTCATTTTTCATTGGTTTCACAACACGGTCCAATACAGTGGTCCACAAACAAATGGCAAGATATGCGGTCGACAAAGACAGGTTGGCAGGGAAGTGTCCAATCGGAATCAAGAAGCACATCAAATCGGAGGCCGTACGAAACCGCAAGCTCATTCGGAAGATGTAGAGATCGCCCACAGTATGGGCCTTCAGACAGGGGGGCGTTGCTCTCCCTGGGGATACAGCAGTAGGGATAGTCGTGGTGGGGGCAGGGGTGAAAAGTGAAGCGGGCACGGTATCGTGCGGAACAATAAAAGGGATGGCACGTGATCGTCACGTACTTACCGTAAAACCACCGTTTTGTACAATAAAAGTCCCTAAGACCCTGGACGTAAATGTCCCGGGAATGATCACCACGAATTAGTCTCCTCAAGCAGACCACGTATTAGACGATCACTGACAAGAGATGTAGCTTTATAGTGACCACGAATACACTTTTGTTATAGTCGCCTTCACCGACGGATCCTACAGCCGCTTGGAAAGTCCAGTGCACACGGAGCTGGTTCGAAAGGCTCATGGCAATTTTGTATTCACGAAGATTATTCTCCCAAGACCCGAACTGCGCTAGGCGATCCATTATGTGATGGGGGTAAAACATTGATACGGAGAGGTGTGGTATGATACCAAGCGAACGATCCATTGGTTCACCCAAATGTTATTGCACATGAAACAAACGCAATGAATACAATCGGCGACGTTCAGTATGTGTCGTCTCCTGCGAATGAAAGCGGGGCAGCTTCATCGGTGAACGAGGTTGACCTAAAACAAAGGTAAAACGGCATGAGGCTCAAAGTGCGCATGGTGGTCACAGATCTAGAGGGAAACCTACAGTTCATTCTGTTGTGCTCCTTCAATCCGCGCCTGTTTACAGATTTGCAGAAAGGACACGGATGGCCGGTAATAACGTCTCCGCCCCATCCGCTGCTCTAGTTTCTGAATGGCACTCGGTCTCTGGCGGAACAACGATAGCGCAACGCGCTTAAGCCCTTCTGCCTCAGCAGAATCCAGGTGCCACAACGCCCAAGCAACACCTATCCAACACTCCAGCTTTTCCCGATCCTTGGCGTCCTCCAGGGATGTCGTGATCTGTGGACGACAGTGGGAACAGAAATCTTCTCGAAAGCACGGGACGAGGGGTGTAATTTCTACCAGGAGTTCCCAGTATGAATAGGATAGACGAATTCCTTCGGAAGAATTGATGGCAGCAATGAGGATCCTCGTCCATCTGTACACCTTATCAAGATCGGGTCGTGTGGAGTAGGAGCTATTTTTCATATCCTCAACACCGACACGGAGTTTGTCCAACAATTTGAAAAACTTCCCCACCCCAACCTGCTCAAATTCCTGGTAACCGATGAGTTCGATGGCGCGAATGACAAGTGATCGCAACCTTGCCGAAGGAGACTGGAGATCGACGAGGTACCTTGCACATGTCTTGAGCAATGTGTACGGTTCGTGGAAATCGCTTCTCGATGTCCAAGCCTGGAGAAGATTTCCAATCCACTCATCACACCCGTATCGGAAAACGGTCTCGATCAATTTCTGGTGGTGTTCAGTGTGAGTGAGTTCGGCCGCTATTTTGTCATCCCGAGGATCGAGGTGACGAAAACCGATTTGTAGGGAGCGCAGGATAAGATCTTCTCTATAGGTGAGGCTTTGGTAGTTCTGGCATATCACAGAGCACCATTCGTATGCCATCGTTGTCAAGTAAACAGGGTGTTCATCCAACATGATTAAGTCCCACAGAGCGAGCGAGAGGAACCTGGAGTGGGGATGGGAGGTGCGGATGGCTGAAATGAATGCTCGGGATGCTTGGGATAGGATCTGTTCCAAGTGACCGCTGGCAAACGACAATGTGAGCGACTTGGAGGGCAAAAACGGGATACAACGCACGACTTGTCTTGATTCGCCAATAACTCTTCATTAACAGATTGGCCAAGGAAAATACATGATGCCAATAGGCGGTTCAGCCTTGCGTTCAGGGGGGTTCTCGTGGACCCCATTGTTATTCCTACGAAAGTAGGATCCGGGTGAGATGTCTCAGGCACAGATGCATTCCGTTTGGCCCATGACAGCTGCAACAGCGCATTTGATGTCCACTGTAAGAAGATAGGGGTGACGTCTCGCCGTGCGTAATCCCAAAGAGTGTACGGATTATCCAGGCGATGGTAAAGTTCGAGAAGCTGACGAAGGTCAGGATCAAGAGGCTCGTAGTCCCGGAAAGTTGGAAGAGGGAACCTGCGTGCGAACTCCCCTGATACACAAATCGCGCGAATATGGATCCACAGGATCGCCTGCGCAGAGGCGTATGCCCTGTCCCTCGATCCAGGGTATAGCTTCCCAATCGAATCGAAACACGCGCGAAATGTAGTGATGATTGGATCATATGGGGGCTCGACGTTGGTTCCGTCCTCGAACCATCGAACCGTGCCGGCAAGTCGGATGGCTGCATCGAGTGCTTCCGGGTCGGTGATGTTCCAGAGGATCCACGAGACACACCGGACGTCACCAGCGTTCGTATTCCGGAGCGTGTTCAGGGTTGTGTCTGGGATGATTTGCGGGGGTGGGGTTTGCGGGAGACGGAGTGCCAGGCGGAGGAATTTGTATTGAATATTCTCCCATAAACTATGCAGGGGATCCGACCATGGTGTACGTTCCTGAGGAATGAGCTCCGCGACCGGCAGAAACGAACTATGAAAATGGTAGGGTATTTTGATCCGTGGCAATCGAAGGAGTACACGAAGCATCTGGCATTGAATGATCTCCCACGAATTGCGCAGGGCGGAAAACCACAAGGACCAGGGTAAACACCTGCATAAAACTGCACCGAGGGTGATGATATCTGGTCCAATCTTCTCCCACAAGTTGCGCAGGGAGGTGGATAACGGCGTCTGGAACGGACATTCGTATGAGCACGCGCCGGCGATAACGACCCCGAGGTAGAAGAGAACTCCGAGGGCAGTAAGGATGATTAGAACTACAGCAATGGAGGTATTGATGGACCACATGTGTCGGCAAAGTCCGCAAGCGAGGAGAAGGAGGGCAATCTGGAGCATGATCGGGAGGCTCTCGACAAATAGGTGGAAGGGCCATCGGTTGAGTCCATCACACTTTCGTTGACGGTCTCCACAACGCTCGATCATCGACCCGCCCGCGTTCCGCAAGTACCGGTTGAGCCACTGCTTCCCCAACATCGCGACGAATGCGGCGAGCAGCGAGATCAGGAGACTCGCGTACATGAGCCCGGTGACGGTGACAATTTCGCAGGGAGGATCTCCCTGGGCGGGTGGAAGAGCAGGAGTTTCGCCTAGGATGGCGGACCGATTGAGTGTGAGGAGGATTGCGCTGAGGAGGGCTGCAGACCGCTCGTTCGGATCTGGTTGGAGCTTTGGGTGGGCATCGATGACGAAGGCCGAACTAACGGCAGAGAAGAGACCTGCCTATGAGAACAATTCAACTATCGTGCGGGAGCGAATTCCATATGACGTACGAAAATTAAAGTGGTGTTGAGGTCCTCGTCGTACTTCTTGACATAATCCGCATCGTACTCGGTTGCCTCCCTCTTATACATCGTGTAGAAGTCGAGACGAGGATCGTCATTCTTAATAGGTTGGAAGAACGCCCTGAGAGCGTCTTGGAAACTGTGTCTGTTCAGTGACCAACAATGCAAGGAACGAAAGCTTTCAAACGTACCACTGTGGATCAATTTTGAGTGGCCGAGATTCCCTTTCGCTCCTCTCATTCGTTTCTTCCATCGATCGTCGCGCGTAATTCGATGTTGTTGGTGGATGAAAGGATAGATAACCGACTCTAGGGATGCGGACAAACACAACACCAACGGGGGAAGAGAGCAGAGCAAATAGGAAGTGGACCTCCCTCCCCACCACCGACAAACTCCGCATTCCCGCAGCGCACCGCATAGACCCAGCGCTGACAGTCTAGACACCCATCTCCAACTCGACAGATGTCGTAAGGCTAGTCCGCGCGCGAATGCCAGATTTTCTTGCAGTCAACCACAAAATGCATACACTCGAGTAGAAGGCCGCTGCATTGCGTAGTAGTAACGCCAAGAAGTTATATCCCCAACAAACGGTAATGGGGGGACAAAGGACCGCTGTAAACCAGCACTCCCTTCACCCGCGAGAGAAATTGGCCTACAACGAAACTGGGACCTGTGTAAGCCTTGGGGGGTACGCTAAAGGAACGGAGATGAGCTTACAGGATTGTACCTCCCTCACTTGCAGATCCGTGGGGAGGTCGGGATACTGTACCGCAATCTCTCCACCCACTCCTGGCACAGCTCTCTAACACTGTCCGATTATTGGCGGAAAAATGGCAGCATCGCATGCCCCAAGCCTCCCGATGCCCCTCCCGAGTGCGGGGGCCATTCCACACACAGACAGCCAAAATCCAGTACGCCAGCTTGTCCTACCCTCCGGCATCCTGGAGGGTCACCGCAATTCGTGGATCGTAGCTGGCAAAATTCCGGCGGTCTCCATAACAGCGGATGCTGAGCCCCGTCAGTGACACACAGCGTGAATACGGTAAGAGATCCCTCCCCTCCGGAGATACAATAACATCCAGGAGGAACTCTCTCCACTCGGATTTGGAATCCACCTCATCCGCGCTAACATCCAGACGATCAGGCAATCCGACAACAAAGTTCTCAGCCCCGACCTTCCCGAAGTCGTGGGAACCAATGGGCTCGGCGGATCGTATGACGAGTCGCTGTAACCTCGGGGAAGGATCCGGAAGGCCGACAAGGTGTTTTACACAAATTCTGAGCCATGTGGGAGTGCTGTTTGGCCCAAGCAAGGTGCGGCAGTAGGTTTGAAGCCCATCGCAGGTGCCACCACTGTATCAAGCTCTGGGGAGATACCTCGGCGGTAGAGTGGGATGCAGTCGGGGCCAAAACGTTTAAAACCTCGGGACAACTAGAAAACAACACTAGGATATCCACCAGGGGATGTTATCAGTCCGAGTTTGACTCGAGGCTCACGGCCCCGATGATCGATCTTAATACTGGTCATTGTTCAAACGTTCAACCGGCGTCCCCCCGACAAAGTGTGGCTGGCTCTATGCGTCGCAGAACAGGTAACAAAACTGAGACTCCTGAGAGTGGTCGCATTATAATCATATCCTTAAGCTAGTAAACATAAACATAAGGGCAACTACGAATCGTTCTTCGTCTCTATCTGACCTGACCAGACCCAAGGTCCACCTGTTTTCAAAAACATCGTAAATCGAGGTCGAGACTTGGAGAAAATTTTCATGTCCGAGATCGTTCACCCCACCCAGGACCACCTCCCCTCCCGCCTCTCTTCGGCCAACCAGAATCCCTCGGTCTATCTCCCCTATCCCTGTCCCTATCCCTTCCTCTATCCCTATCTCGTCCACCGCTTCTTCCTCTCCAACCGCCCGATTCGGGTCTTCCTCGCCCTCCTCGCGGTGGCGATCCATAGCCACGTTCATATCGATTCCCTCCGTAACCCGGCCCATCAAATTGATCATGGTTCTCGTAAGGGCCCCCCGGACTTCCAAGGTAAGGTGGCCGATGAGGAGGCGAGGGCCCAGATGGAAGATACGGGAGTTGCTGATGCGGATGTAACGGTGGAGGCGAAGGCCCTGGTCCAGGTGGCTGGTGTTGTGGGTACGGTGGGCATACTCCAGGAGGTCCAGGGGGCGGAGGTCCATTCATCCAGGGCGGTGGCGGGCCATGTCCGTTGGATGACGGGGGAACGGGCGGAGGTGATTGTTGGGGTACTGGTGGCGGAATCGGGCCCGGCCCCACCTGCGTGATGGACTGAAGCATTCGTTGGATCTGATCCGGTGTCAAAGAGGCAACTTCTGCTGCCAACGTCGCTGGGTTGATCGGCGATCTAGACGTGGGTGGAGGAGCGATCGGAGATATACCAGGGATAGAAGGAGGAGAAATTGATGGAGGCGGAGGAGGGATACCAAAGCTTGGGTTGGTCGCTGTTTGTTGGAGCTGGGAGATGATCGAAGCCAATCCAGGAGTGCTAGTTGGCAGGGTCGGGAGCGGAGGTGGTGGGGTGGGTGCTGGAGGCGCTGCCAGTTTACCCTTGTTCAAGATCCAAATTCCAATGAGATAGTCTTCGGTTCGGGTCTTGGGGAAACGAAGCGAATCGAGGAGTTCCACATAATCAGGAAGTGGCTCCGATGACAATAGTGGGATGATATATAATTCACGTCCAGGATGGTGCTCCTTCGGTTTCGTACCCCAAGGGAACACGAGTCCGTGTCGGCTGACGAGGCAAAATGAAATCAGCAAACAAGTTTCTGATCTAACACGTCCCCCATCACCACGAGGGAGAAGCCTAGATATCAACTCACTTCTTTCCCAACAGATAATCGATTAGGGACTTGTACGGTGCTTTTTGCTGTCCGGTCTGCGGGGAAAATGCAACAGCGATAAGTTCCTTCGAAGAGTTCATCCGCATCTGCAGAAGGAACTGCGCCGATTTGTCTATCGGAACACGTCCATCGATACGAAGCTGTATTGATGGGAACAAGGTTTGCCACAATGGGGAGTTGTGTTCCACGGGTCTACCCCCCATCTGTCGTGCGAGAACTGGTATTTCTGTGGGAGTGTTGGACTCGAGAGGCATGTTGAGCTGCATCGGCCAAACGTGGGATCACACATCAGTAAACGTGTGTCTACGAGGAATGCAAACGGAGATAATAATTACTCACCGATCCATACCAAACTTGTGGTAGCTCGTCAAACGACGGCTCTTTGGCCGGTGCATCCGGAGGGGGATTAGCGCCGGATGAACGCCCCTCGAGACTATCTGCATCTGGCTCAGCCTCCAGGAACATGTCGAAGTCCTTGTCGTCAGTCGCCACTCCACCCAGGATATCATCGTCCACAAATGGGTCCTTCAGCTCTAGCTCCTTGCCCAAATCGGGTGATGGCTCCACGGGCTCTCCGGTTTCGTCGGGAACCCCGATCGTCTCCCCATTGTCTTCCTGCTTCTTGGGAGATAGTACAGGTGCAGACCAGACGGAGTTTAGATCGAAAGAGGGGCGGACGGTGAGATCGGGCTGTGACGTGTTGACAGCGAATGGCGAAATTCCCGTGGGTCGAGCAGATTGTGGGACGACCGGGGATTGAGGCACTGCGGTGATTGAGGACTCTGGCCCGCCCTCTGCGTTGGCGCCAGTACTGGCAGGCACAGGGGATGTGTCAACGGCCATAACAGAGTCGTGCCCATCGTCATCAATGTTAATCAAATCTGCCAGATTCAACTCTCCTTCAACCTGACCATTCGTCGGCGTAAGCAATTCCGACTGAGTTTGCGCGAACAATGGCGGCCTATCGGTCGCCAAAGGTGAAATGGGACTCTGCTGAAGGTGAAATGGTATTGGAGGAGGCCCACCCCACCCAGCAGACGATGGGTTATCTGGGACGATAGGGGACTCCGGGGGCACAGAACCCGAACCAGATGTCAGAGTTCCCGACCTCATCCTCATCCTCGCCGTTCTCTCCCTCTCTCGCCTCTCCTCTTCTTCATATTCCTTATCCAGATCAACATCGCGGACAGCGGGCCGTCCATCAATGTTCTCAATATCTTGTAGACCCTTATGGGTGACCTTCGCTCGTGGTGCGACGACTTTCTGTAAGATGGAATGTTCCAGAGCTTCTTGTTCAGCCTGCTTGATCGATTCCTTTTCGGCCTCACTAGCGAGATCTGTAGACGACATATGTGCGAGGGCCGTTGGTGGGATGATGAATGATACGATGCGCTTATGCAACGCAGCCCTGTCAGGTCTCTTGAGGTTGAAATCTAGCATTCTGAATCTCTCCCTGTCGTCACAACAAGCGATTAGCGATGATACCGAGGAGTTCAACCTTGGGCGCTTACTTGTACTTTCCGGCAGCCGACGGAATTCCAGTCCTGTCGAACTCAGCATGAGCCTCGAACACGGCTGCTTCGACCTGAGTCGCGTATGCATTGGCCTTGTCCTCCAGCCGAGTTTTCTCTTCCTCGGTTAACTCCGCAGTGGCTTTTGCAAACCCTTTGGCAGCTACCGGTCGCGGTGCATTTGGTTCCGAACCACCGACATCTCCGCCCTCGATCTCGGTCGAGTCCTCAGGGTGGAAATAGGGGAAGGCAAGGAAAATGTTGGAGAATATCTCCTGCAACTTTCCCAAACAGTACTTCCTCGTCGGGTCGTCGTTCGGTCCTCTGGACGTCTTGCTCTTTTTTGCAGGCGGGTTCCCTTCAGCAACAGACTGCTTCCGTTTCAGTTTCGACGAGGAAGATTGATCTGGCCCAGGTGATTCCGTGCTGCGTGCTTTGGTGGGACGCGAGCCTCGCGACAACCTTGATCGTTTGGCTTTCGGCTGATCGTCGTCCTCTTCGTCGTCAGAAGCGTCCGCGTCCTCGTCCGAGGTTTCCATCCTTCTGATCCGCCGCTGTTCGGGACAAGTGAGCTTATCAAAGCCGGCGATCAGGTGGAAATAAACGAGGGATAGGGCGTACCTTGGTTGCAGTCCTCTTTGCATCACCTTTCTCATCGGCCATATACTCGTCGGTGCTCGGGTCGTCGTCTTCCGATTCCGATTCGGGCGGTGGAGGAGCTTGAGCAGGTTCGGGCTCAGGCTTGGGCTCGTAAGTCCTAGTTGACTTGAGTTCTTCTGCCCGTGCTGCAAGGGTATCCTCGTCGACGCCCTCGAGGGCTTCAGGGCCTTCCCACTCTCCTATTAAATGGGCAGAACTGGTCAGTATGTTGTTGGGGGGTACGTTATGAGGTAAGGAAGTCGAACGTCCGCATGTCTCTGTCCTCTGTGGCACTTCGACCCTCTGCCTCAGCTTGTTCTTCGCTCCTCAACTACGGTAACAAAGACCTTCCGAGGGCTCAAAAGCGAAGAGAACATGAACAAAAGGCGGCTCGGAGCAAAGGTACTATGCATGAATGGTCTACCACACGAAGCGCATGAGGGACAGAGGGTTTACTCGGCTCTGGTATGCACACAAGGAACGCAGGGAGACAAGACAGAGAACATGGCATTTTCGACGTTCATGTTCGAGTGAAGAGAGAGGCGGGACGACTACGCGAGTACAGATCAAAAGGGGTAGATACTCACTGGCTGTCCGCAATCCTGTGTCAAGTGAACATGGCCCACAAATATAGACCTCTGCAACCAATAGAGATGGGTGAGATAATGTCCTTGGGTGCTGAAGGAAAGGAGAGACGACTGACCGATATCCTCTGCATCCTCCTCCTCGAGACCGAGGCAACTGAAATGATACCTACCACGGCCAAGGACGTGTCAGCGAACCGCTACCGGAACTTGAATGTACCAGCAAGGGTGCTCACCATTCTCGACAAGCGCCGCAGCATATCATAGGGGTTCCATAATCTTTCCCGCGACAGACACAGTAGACCTGCCCCTTGCCCTTCCCCTTGCCCTTCTTGTTTGCTGCACCAGCGCCGTACTTTTTGACTGAAGCGCCCCCTCGCGGTTTAGTGTTCGTCGTCGTTGTGGTCTTGTTGGCGGGGGGGACGACGATGGTTCCCCGTGTCGATCTTGTCGGCCGACTGGTCGCGATGGAGCTCGTATTCTCAGACATGCCGTGAAAGAAATGACAAAAGGGGATCGTGAATGAAAGAGAGAATCAGCAGACCGCCGGGCAAATAACCGCCTAGTGTGAGTGGCCCCCGAAACTTGGAAAATATAAGGAGGTGATCCCGCGTGGAAGGGCGTAACGAAAAACCCTGGGTCTCTTCGCGCGTCGCCGCGATCTCGTCGTCAACGGGGAAAAAGAAACTTGACGGGGCGATTTTCACAGGCCAGTTACGCGGGACGTGTGTGTCACAGGATGTGACGAGCGGTGGCGTCAGCCTTCCGTAATTGGAAGTCTGTTTCAGACTCCGCCGAGTGGGTCGGACCTCACAGCACGTGAGCCAGGCGCGCTAGCCTGTACAGACGCGACCCCATCTTTCGGATCTCCGTCCGAGATGCACGCGCAAAGGCACAATCACCCTAGCCCCTTTAAGTACCAAGAGGCGGGGTGTGGGTCTCGCCCAACAGATGGTGCCTTGTCATGCAACACAGGACGGGAACCCTTCTGCTTAGCGTCTGGGTTTCCCCATCCCAACGCTGACGCATTGGCATACATTCACGAACTGATCATCTCGACGATAAACCGGAGCCGGTCTGTCCGGAAGTCCACCGTGGTCCGTTGGAGTACATGAACAATTTCTCAAAGGTGACACAAAGATAAGATTACACTTCGAGGCGAGACTTATATAAACCTACGCTTTCCTCCTCCTCTTGGCTTCCTTTTTGGCCTGATTTATTTGCTTCTGCCAGCGCGCCAGATGTTGTTCCCAGTCCTGCGCGGTAACATTGGTGTAATCCCGCTCCGAAGGGTCTGTCTCTATACCCTGGATGACCTCTCTCGGGAACTTCTTCCACTCACTCGACTCCAAACTCTTCTGGATGGCGTCCATCGCGACGATAGCATACAGGTCGACCAAGTCCCGTTGCGCGATCGTCGATTCTTTATCGTCTTGACAATTCTCCAAGAAATCCCAGATGTTGATACGGTCGTCGAACGCGAGGACGTATGGAGTATGTTGAATCGCCGTCTGGAGATTCTCGTTCCTAAGGACGGAAAATCTCCTACGTTCCTTCCACGGCATCCCAGGGACTCCGTTTCGCATCTCGCGATCGTAGAACAGAGCAGGGACGGCGGGGAACATTTCGGAAACCTCTCGTGGGCAGTAGCCTTCCGTGGAGACGCAAACGCAGCTGTTGAAGTGGAACATACCGCAATCGAGGAAGATATCCTCCCCGCGAATGGTGGTGAAGTAAATCCAGCTGTGCTCGTGAGGGGTTTGATCGATGGTGATATTTCCGGTGGTAGAGTCGTAATACGCTAGTCGATCTTGGGGTTGGACAATTGCATCTCCGACAACGATCCCGAAATCTGCTATGGGAGATGACTTGTATGCCAACCTGATCCGGGGCTTACTATCCTGGGAAGAATCGGTGGTATAGATCTCAGAGAGTAGGGCGATGCAAATGGCGATGTTGACGGGAAGCAGGTTACCGCCCCGTGTGATTCTTCGTTGTAGTTTGGACGCGACCCGTGGAGCCGGAGCGTCTGGCCACCATTCCTTGATCATGTCAACAGACATTGGAATTTCATCACCGAGGATGACTAGCCGCGCCTCGTAGCCTCCGGGGAGAACTACAGGGGGCGTATCGGGAGAGGGGTTGTTGAGAATTCGGTGGTTAACCGCAAAATGGACACCGTCGGGGGGATGTGTCCGAACGTTCAGTCTGCACTTTTCGGCGATAAGCGCCAGGAGGGGATAAAAGACGCCGAGATCGATTCTATCAGTCCTTCCTGCACACGTTCCAGACACGAGGACGTTGGTCTGACTGATGAATGTTAGGGAATATAAATGCTCACCACATGACTTTTTGTGAAGTCTCCAATCGACTGATTGACATTTGGGAGAGCAATAGAGTCGCTAAGGGTCAGGGGAGAGATAAGGTGAACCGAGAACAGACTGCGACCATCAAAGTCCCAATACATACCTCGCCGCATTGTGAACACAACTTGAGCCGTCCGTCTGTTGCCGTGGTCGAGCAGACGCCGCAGCGTACCATGCGTTCGATAGGCAACTTGACTGTTCGAAGCTTACCATCAGCTTCCGAGTGATGGTGGAATTTAGCTTCTCCGCTGGACATCTCGAGTTCGGGGGTTATCCAGGAATGGGAGGGGTACCAGATAGGGACAGCGTCGGGCCACGGGCAGAACGGGTTGACGAGCAGATGGGCGTCGCACGCCGAGACAAGCCACGGGTGTCAGACCCCCTCTGGAACACTTAGGAGTCCGGTTGCTAGACCCTGATTGGCTCGAGTCGATGACGTCCACAGGCCAGAAGCGGCTGTGTCGGGCTTGTTTGGCTCGGTTGGAGCGGAACTGATGGACTCACCTTCCGTGGGTCACTTGCCCTTGGTCGACCGTATCGGAGCTGGGCTGTAGTTACGATCCGCCTGACGCAACGCGAGCCCATGGTGATTCAGAGATGACCGGATAGGCTGTGAGCATCCCGGGCTGCTTTTCCCACCCTCGGCTCGCAAGCGGGACAGCCGTGAGATCAAAGGCCGAAGATCAAGCTTACAGCATCTCCTCTCTCCCCATTCCTATCCTCAACGCCGATTAACGACGAGGGATTTATCTCCACCCCCGCCCTTCATATGGACCGTTTCCTTTGTTGAATTGTTATACCCCTCGTACTCTCGCCACAACCAGCGCTTGAGACGCTCCGCCTGGCCTACACGTTCCGGGCAGCAAGTTGTTCATTTCACCATCACCCCCGCCCAATTTAGATCCATTTCTCCGCCTTTTAAGTGGCCTTATATCCGTGGAGTAGCGTCGGGCAGCTTTCTACTCTTTCGTAATCGCTGTACGTCTCGTGTTCGGAATGCACCCAAACTGCTCGCGGCCTCATTTCACACCTCGTCTCCTAACTCTCTGTTCTCTCCTTCCTGCTTCCTAGATTCCAAACCTGCGCATCCCCGTCATCACATTGGCACCGTAAATTGCCCCTTTTTCCGCCCTCCTATCTTCAGGGTGCTCGACGTACATGACATCCGCGGTCCTGCACCTCCGAGCACAGCTGGCAATCTCCAGCCCTTTCACCATGGCCCGCGACCCAGACCCTAAAGATAGTTCCATGTCCACCTCATCCAAAGCTTCAGAACCCCCCGTTAGCCCAGACATACAACTCAGAACGTTCAAACGCTTCCGGTCATCTCTTGAACAGAGTATCCGCGCCGCAACGAGGACGAGGTCGAACAAGCACTCTACGACTTCGATTTCCGCAGACACGAATGGGTTGAGCACCACCTCTACAACGGCGTCGAAGGGGAAGGAGAAGGAGGACATCGTCGCCGCGGAGGAACGTACGAAGGTTAAGACCAAGATGCTTCCGAAGGTGTCGTTCAAACTCATGACCCGCGACGGCGCTGGTCCTTCTTCTTCTGTATATGGGAAAGGTCACGCCCATAAGCGGTCAGAGCAGTTACCCACTCGGGAGCCCGGCTCTGCCAGCTACTTGACCCCCTCGTTGCGCCTGGCCTCCTTGTCTTCTCCGGCCCTCCACCTGTACTCTCAAGCTGTCTCTGACGAAACACACTTTCCTGAGGTAGTTTCGTCAACCTCCAACGTTGGCATTCTGGTCTCACCACAGCGGGCACGGTCAAAATCATCTAAACCTCAGTCTCCATCAATCAGCGGACCTAGCGCATTAACTCCTCGCCGATCATCCAAAGAGACCACAAGGGAGTCCAAGAACACCCCAAAACCAAAATTGACATTAACACAAACACCTACTGCCATACGTCAACGGGACTCGATGGACACGCCCAGGCAGCGGGATCGATTCGAGGTTCCCGAGTCACCGTCCCCTCCCTCACGACGACTGGGAACTACTCGTGGATCGGCTAGCACGAGCCACCTCCCACTCTCCCACCCTTCGTCCCCCACGCGAGCGAGATCACCTACATCACGGCACGGTCCGACTACCCCTTCCACTGGCGACAGAGTAGGACGTCCCTCCCTCGATTCACCAACCCCCCGTCGACCCTCAGTCGAAGGAAGGCGTTCTGCACTCTCTGCATCTCGGCCCGGCTCCCCACCATCCCAAATTCGGCCCCGAATCGTCACGCCAAACTCGCCGGGCAGGACCACTTCACCTGCTCCACAAGCACGCGGGGATTATACGTATAACAGAAACTTCAATCTGTCAGCGGCATCCCTCTCTTCCTCCGTCCCGACAAATTTAAGCAACATCGGGAGCTCCAATTTGAATGCCAATCCGGAACACCGCGATCTACTGCGGCAAGCAACGTCAATCTTGTGCAAAGAACTCTTGAAGCCCCCAGGACATAATACGACCGGATTGGGAGCGATTGAGTTGGAGGAGATTGAGTTGAGGCTCAGGGCACTAGCCAGACTAGAGCGCATGTGGGGAAAGAGCGGCGGCGCCAACGCTAATGGGGTTTCCAACACTATTGGGAGTGCGATTACTGGTTTTGGTGGGCTTGGTGCTGGTGGCGCTAGCTCTGTGGGAGAAGATCGAGAACGGAGGTTGTTTTCTGAAGCTCTGAGGGACGGTTATGTCCTGTGCCAGTGAGTACTTCTTTCCCGTCAGCCCCTTCGTCTTCCCTCCCTGTTCCCTCCATTCTTCGACATGGAGCCCGCGGGCTCCACTCGTTGAAAATTCCTTGCAATTTCCCCCCCTTTTTTTCTCCCCACTCACAACGCTCGACACGGAGTACATACGTTTCTGGACACCCTACTAACCTGGAAAATGAACAACAGATTGATGAACAAACTTCGTCCTGGATCGATCGCCCGCGTTGACAAGCGGGAGAACGGCGTGGTCCGGACCTCAAACGTCACCAGGTTCCTTGCCTCGTGTTCGACCTTAGGGCTCCCTTCGGAAGACCTCTTCCGTCGTGACGACCTCATCGAAGGCTCCTTTGAATCACTTGCCCGTGTTTCGAGGACCATCGTCTCTCTCATCGAAACTTCAGAAAACCCTCCTCCCGATCGTCTGAGATTCCAAGGCCGTGGGCCGTATCGACAGTCCACTGGGGTGTCGAGGGCCGCACAATCCACTCCAAACTTGGTTCAACCCGTTTCGCCATCTTTCCAAGTTCGTGGTCAGGGACGCGCTCAGGTGGAGGTGCCTGTACCTGTACCTCCCCCGAAGAACGGATCATCCCCCATTCCCATCGTTAGGAAGAAGTGGAGCCCGACCACTGGAGGTCTCCCTCCCGTCCACTCTTCCACCCCTACGATTGACGACGACGCCGAGGTGGATGTTGACGAAGACGGCATGGTGAGATCTCCGGGAAGGTATAGGATCGTACGGGACGATGACGATGGTGACGGGACTAACGAGTATGAGAGCGGTAGCGGGGGGCAAAGAAGGAATAGATTCGAATACCGAAGTCGGGACGACGTGCCCCCAATTTTGACCCCTCCACCGAGGTCTCCACTTCGTCCGAAGCCCAGCTACGACAGGAACCGCCAGATACCTTCCTCCTCCTCCATGACGACCCCTTCATCACAGGTGGATCTGAGCTTGTCGTCTACCCCCCCGGGAGACTTATATGGACACCGCTCTCGCTCGTTGGCGAACGAAACGAGGCAGAGTGTCGCGTCAAGCACTCTTAGCGACATAACCACCTTCTCTAGCCTCTTGGATGCTAGGCAGAGTCTCGTCAGCAACCAAGGTGGCGCAGGTGGAGGAAGGTTTGGCACAACCAGGACGGCCACCACCGAGGCAACCTCTTATTTCGTCTCGGAAGCCCCCTCATTCAGTCGCACAGAGGCTAGCTCGATCATCCCCTCACTTAACGACGAGTATCACCGAGGCAGGAAAAGGTCTGGCGGCGACTCCAGGGCTCCCGGGTTACAGGATCGCAAACCAAGTGAAACCGCTGGTGTCGATCTCACCCGAGTCGCTGAAGAGACTGAGGGCGGTGGGTCCAGTATGGTTGGCAGGCTCAGACCCAGGGAAAAGTCATCCAGTGGAGAAGACGGCCGCTCCCGGGTTCGGGCTGCCATCAGGCTTGGGAAAGGGAAGTGGCCCGACGACTTTTTCCCTCCCGGGCCTCTCTCCCCTGACAACGATTTATCGGAGAGTCCTAAACCCATCACCCCGCTGTCAACAACCCCACCTAGGAAGTTAGCCATCGTTGGAAGGTCAAATGACAGCACGGAATCGTTACCTCAGTTCCCTCGAAAACCCTCTCATCGCTCAAGGCACTCTCTCGACGCTGCTCCTACCCTCTCACCCAAAGGTTCTGTGTTCGGAAGAGACGCGAGCCCGGACAACCGAACGACGCCTCCCACTTCGAAGGTCATCGTACCCCGTCGAGTTTCCCAGGGTCGCAGCCCCAGTTTGCTTGGGCGAAGTAGTTTGGACAACGAAGGACGGCCGATACTCGATGGCCCCGTTCCTTTTCCCCGTACCGTCTCTGGTTCTGGGGATCAGTCAAAGCAGAACAACGCTACCTCCGATCCAGCCGTGGTCGCTGGGACCAACAGACCCCATGCTGTGGAAAAGCCGAAGCTCGTTCGTGGGAGATTTCAGAGCGAGATTGACGGTTCGTGTTCGAGGAGGAAGCCTCGTCATACCTCGGATGACGACTCGGGTCGCAACCCTCGGCGGTCGAGATTCGAAAGCATGGTCAATCTTGGTGTTGCCACGAGTACCGCGAGTGCGAGCGATCTTCTCAACCGGAATTCATTAGAGGATAACGCTGTCCGACCAACTGTGATAGTAAGGGAGGAAGGGAAGCCAGCTACGCAGTTCGTGAGTACCCTTTTCGTCCTTCTCTCCCTTTTATCGGCCTGCGGAGCACCCCTGATGCCGTGCCTTTTTTCAAACGCGGCTGCGGCTTCACTCCGCTCCTTTCAGCTTTTTTTTGACTCAATGACTATTTTCCATTTTTCTGACGTATCTCCGCTCTGTTTCAGCAACTTGGGAACTGCATTGGTCGGGGACAGTTCGGAGCGGTATACCGGGCGTTGAACCTGAACACGGGCCAGATGGTCGCGGTTAAGAGGATCAGCTTGACTGGGTTGAAGGAGGATGAAATCTCACAACTGATGAAGGAGGTCGACCTCGTCAAGAGTCTCTCGCACCCAAGTATCGTCAAGTATGAGGGTATGGCGAGGGACAAGAATACTCTTAGTATCGTTCTCGAGTGAGCCCTTTTTATAGCTCTCTGCATCCCCCCTGGACCCCTGATCGACCTTCCCAATTTCTCAGGTACGCCGAGAACGGTTCATTAGGTCAGACCTTGAAAGCCTTCGGGAAGTTGAATGAGCGCCTGGTAGCCAGTTACGTGGTCAAGATCCTTGAGGGTCTGCATTACCTCCATCAGAGCGACGTCGTCCATTGTGACCTTAAAGCGGCCAATATTCTCACCACCAAGAATGGTAATGTCAAACTGTCAGATTTTGGTGTATCCCTGAACTTGCGCGCGATGGAACGAGGGATGGAGGATGTCGCGGGGACTCCGAATTGGATGGCCCCGGAGGTTATCGAGTTAAAAGGGGCCTCTCCCAAATCGGACATCTGGTCACTGGGGTGTACCGTGATAGAGCTACTCACTGGGCGACCTCCGTATGCCGACATCGCTAACGGCATGTCTGGTGAGACTAAACTTCAATGAGCCTTCACCGTCATGCGGATGCTGATACATCGTGTGAACAGTTATGTTCCGCATCGTGGAAGACACCGAACCACCCATTCCAGAAACGGTCTCGCCCCTCCTCGATGACTTCCTGAGGCAGTGCTTTCAAAAGGACCCCGCTAGCCGACCCGATGCCGAAATACTATGTGAGCATGAGTGGTTGAAAAAGAACTGGGGCCTTCCCAAGGTTTGTTTTCCCGCGCACTTCTGAGAGGATGTGTATACTGACGAGGTTTGGTTCAGGAACTGCGTCCACAGGACAGTATCCCCTTCCTTCGTCGTGTCAGCGCGGATTACAACAAGATGGATGTTCGACTCCTACTTTCTTCAAACAACGAATCCGCGGAACCTAAGACTCACGTTCGCGATGAGACGCCACGCACTGAAGAGCCTCCTCATATCCATTCCCCGCCTCCCACCCCTGGCCGTTCGACGAATCAAGATAACGATAACCCTGCCGTCCAGGAGCACTCGTTCGTCAAGACAACATTTAGCAAACGTAAGTGATGACGCCTGTGTACGAGAACCTACGTTTGTTTACTAAAGCTCCTTATTTAGCCGTCATCTGCCGGGTCTGTAACCTGCCTGTCAAAAGGAGCGCCGTGCTCTGCGACCAGTGTAGTCTTATCGCCCATTCGAAGTGTGCTCACAACGCCCCTCCAACGTGTAACCTGAGGGCTCAGCTGCTCTTGTACGCCCAATATGCAGAGAACGGTTCTTCGCCTTTGGAGTTTACGGGGCCGATGACCCTGAGCTCAAGTACCGACGGGGTCTCGACACCAAGAACAAGCTTCGACTTTGGCCAGCCGTCCCCAAGCTCTGCGACTTCGCCTGTTCACCCTCCTACAGCTTTCAAGGTGCTCACGGCATTCAAGCGGTCACGGTCGTCGTTGTCTCCGGAACCCGCCACTCGATCAACTCCATCGGTCAACTCTATACCTACCCCTCGTGAACGACGTACTTCCTTCCTTCCACCAAACCCACTGAAACGGAAAGACAAGGAGGCTGCGAGGTCACTGTCCAGCAATAGCACCTCCCCAGGACCCTCGAGCCTCCGTAGTCAAGGGCGGGACGGCAGCACCAACAATACCCGTCGAAGTGCAGGCACGAGAAGCGAGAGTATTGTTTCCAGGGATAACGACGCAGAGGCCTCAAGGCTGTCTAGGATCACCGGGTACTCTGTGATTTCGGTTGGGTCCGACCACGAGCAAGGAGTCAGCCCTACTACTGATATACCTGGCGGACTGCCTTCTTCATCCACGACCTCGAAGAAGCGTGGTTCGAAAAATAACGACGGATGCCTTGTTCAGTGATTTTACGCCCTCAATTTCCTGCCGTTCCGTCCATTTCTAGGACATGAGATTGTACTTGACGCCTTTCACGAAATCATGGCGCATTGTCCTCCTCCACCCCTCAACCAACTGTATAACATCCTGTATATAATAGAACATCAACCAACCCCCATCCCCTCCACTTGCACATCTTCTGCTTTCTCCATCTCAACCTGTTTCTTTCTTGATCGGAGAGCTGTTCATTGGCTCTCCTACACCTCACTCGTGCGGACTCTCGATCCGGGCCTTCCTGCGTATATGCACAACGGGAGGGTGTACGGAACAATTATGCAATAGTCCTCTCAGCTTCATCCCCCACTTTTATACTTGCCCATCTGTCGATTAATTCTCTGCATACCTCACCTTTACCCTCTCGCAAGTCGCAGCCATCGAGCTATCCACCCATTTCTCCCCTCTATCATTCATCTCTTTATCAGTGACTGTTTGGCCTACTATCCGGACTGGGCTCCTCTCTCTCACCACTTCATCGGCATCTTATTCGAGTATCGAGACCATGTACTATTACCTCAATCCCCAAGTACAGTAGTTCTTCTGTGAAATTTGTTCTTAATAAACCCACTAGTTCTTGTATTTCGCGTACCGCGAAACAGACAAAAATTCTGGAAACAAAACAGTGGGTGACTATCCGTAAGACTAGTACTAGAAAAATCTCTAAACGCTGTCGA
>Ga0307517_10004238_pt1 | contig 22120 bp, 24 predicted proteins | sample 23_EM_MG_FD_194515 | JGI IMG/M metagenome (GOLD analysis project Ga0307517, IMG submission 194515) | Populus trichocarpa ectomycorrhiza microbial communities from riparian zone in the Pacific Northwest, United States - 23_EM | ecosystem: Host-associated > Plants > Roots > Unclassified | place... | reverse complement strand
GTTAGCGGTTATCAATGAATTTCCAGTGTGTTCGCTTACAGTGTGGCGCCGAGTATGGGGCCTCTGGTCTGCCCGCATTCTCATGCGGTTGGCGTTGAATCGTTGCTGAGCATCGATCGCAGACTCCCCAAGGAAGCGCTGAACATGTCAACATCGACATCCACGCCCCGCGACTTTCACGAAGAAGCGAACGAATTTGAAGTCGGAGTCTTCTGGATGCGTTCGGTATTGAGGTTGGTTTCATACGGAGAAAAGACTTCGCACCTTTTCGCTGCTACGATCAGCCAAATTTTCCTTGCCTTTGTCCTTGATCATTGGAACTAGTTCGTCGTAGCTAGACATTTCGTGTTTCCTTGCCTTTGTCCTTGGTCATTGGAACCATTTCGTCGTCGCTAGACATTTCGTCGCCGCTATCAGCCTTTGTATCCGCAGAATTTTGGTCCTCTAGAAACCTGGCTCTTCTGGCCGGTATCCCTGTCGCGAGAGGTCGACTCATGGAGCTGTGCGGAAGCGCGAAAGAGGTTGTTGCCTTTGAGCGGCGGCCACGGCTAACTGCTTGGCCTCGAGCGCATCCTTTCGAACTTGTTGGACTTCTTCACGATGGGTTGCGGCCACGGCAAAAGGGCTGATGACGCCCGACGACACGCTGTAAGCTCGCTGCCTCACGAGTACCCAGAGAAACAGAATCGATTCATTAGAAATTTATCGAAGTGTCGAAAACTTCTCAGGATCTCAAAATCATGTGAAGAGTGTATGACATTGAATAACATGCTACTTCACCGCGAAACCAATTGATTGAACATTCAAGCGAAAAAAAACTTTCATGGAACCTTTCTGACTCTCAAGCAGCCACAGGATGAGCAGCTGTTTGATAGGCTTCTGCAGCCCAGTCGCCAGAATTGATGGGGTTAAAACTTCCAATCAATTGTTGGCCAGGGTTCGTCTTGAGAAATCTAAGCAAAATGATCAGAAACCAAACAGTCCTGAATTTTGAATTCAGCCTACCTGACAGGTCCATATATGCGGCTCGCGGACTCCCGTTCAATCAAATCCTCCTCTTCGTCTGTCTCTGGGGCTGGACAAGTCTACGATTGTACATTTGAGATCCAATAATGCAATTTTAAGTGGGTACAAACCTCACAGAATTGCCCAAGACAGGAAGTCATTGTCCCTGCGAAAATCACATGACAATGCAGGCGCCTATTAACGTTTAACAAGCCATTGAGCCCTGTCAAAGTTGCCATGTCAGAAACAGTGTTTTATAAACCATAGCGCCCTTTTTCCTACTTTGCATTCTCATATCCTGAGATTGTATTAATACTGGTTCAAGGATATAAACAAAAATTTTGATGCTTACCAAACGTGAACACAACCTCATGATTCGGATGGCATCCCATCCACTGCCGTAGGGAAGCTCGCTCCAAGAAAAGTCGTAGTCGCTGGGTGCTAAACTGACATTTGCTAGATCCACCTCGACTTCCTCCAAAGATGGTGGTTCTGGAACAGAATCCTTGATTCCCATGTTGGTTCTATTTCCTGGGTATGTGAGCCTAGGATATGATTCAGGAGATGTGGACATCTGCTCAAGCACGAGAAGCCGAGCTAGACCCAACGGAAAGCTGGTACGCTGGGGATGGAAAATCTAATAAAGGATTTGAACAACGGCTTATGGATAGTACAGTCTCACATACCTCGGATGTGCGATCAACATCATCTCAACGGAGATCTGGATAATAGACCTCGAAACCTTGACGGGCATATTTTGCGAGGCGCAATTCATACGAGGGCGATCTTCTTGTCATATCGATGGTATTCGCCTGACGAATAAAGGCAACAAGTGAACGTGGGTTCATCCACACACGGGTGCCTCAAAGAAGGTTTCGTAAGATAATTGAAATATTAAAACAGCATTTATGGAGGTAATTACCATCGAATGCGCAGCATGCCGAATCTATATCAAAGCCCGCCAAAATTTCGGCTGGGGAGTGGTATAGTCGCAAGACTATTTGAATAGGCCGACTGGGGAAGGTGGCTAAAAATCCATATTGTCAAAAAAAATTGGGTACAAGTAATAATTCGCAGCATACTGTGAATTGAAATTGTATGAGGCTTCCTCACACAGATAATTGGGAACGAGGCACAGGCAGTGACCTGATCTTCGATGGCTTTCATTTTTTCCATAGCCTCAATATCGTGAAGTGAGTGCAAGAATTGAGTGCAGGATGTAGGGAAGAAATGACACAACTCACCTCCGTGTGAGACAGGCCATACAGAAATAGATTGATATCCGACCCACTAAATATTTCGGACTGATAGAGGTCCATGATATCTCTATTTGTCCTATGCTGTGGGACAGTCGACTTTAAGCAGGCGAGGACTGCTCCTCCAGCGGCGACCACGTTTGCCCAGTCCAGGTCCTTGAAAATTCCGTTGGTAAAGATATCCCAGTTGCGTAGGAACTGCTCCATTGGAACCACCGCGGGGCTTCCATCCACAAGTTGAAGGGTATGGTTTTGGAGGAAAGGAAAGATATGATGAGAATTAAGATCGGCAGCTCTATCCCTTCCAATCGCGATGGGTACTGGTGAAACAGAAAATATATCAATCAGCCCAACGTGAGGGTCAGAGCGTATCGATGGATGGTTCGCTGCAAACAGCATCCGCAACAGATTTTCTCCCTGGAGAGGCAGTACGATGATCTTATCGATTTCACCATAGCTCTCATGGGTAGGAGGCAAGGCTGCGAGGTCCGATACGCATTCTGCGACGATATCGTTGAGGGACATGATGAAGGTATATCGGCCAGTTCAAACTTGTTCACGTTTTCTATTCTGCTTACTAGAATATAAAAGTAACCTTGCGGTAATTATCACCCGTCCAGCACACATGATGCCAGATGAGTCCACGATGCGCAGATCCCAGCGCAGATCCCAACGCAGATCCCAACGCAGATCCCAAAGTGCGCCGATTTGTATATTGTGCACAATGTTCTGATCTGATTCATGGGCTGTGGGATTTGCGAAGGCGTTCCGATGAATTGCTCAGGTATCGCAGGAAGGTAGCGGATGCCTTTGGGATAAGCATTGTGCCAAAACCGTTGACGCGATAGCGATACTGTACCAGATACCTGTCAATTATGATTGATATTTGGGGCTATCCCCTGAACACCCTGAAGGTACTGCATGGATCTAAAGCGCAGTAAGTCTTATCTAGTAAGGTTTTTGTTGTGTTGGCCAGCAGTGATTGAAGCGCACACCTAATTAGGAAGACTCTTTCGAGGGTGGAGCGACTCGCCGAAAGCTCCAGGGGTATGCCAAGAGGTGAGGATTGAAAAGCGTATTGTCAAGGTTTCAAAGCCTCAAGCTCAAGTTGGAGTTGGAGCGATGAAATTTTTGGAGCGATATACCATATACAAGCAATAGTTGGTGGCTGTGATTAGACGAACCAACATGACAGAAAATAATGTATACTATTTTGGTATGGTCGTATAATGTGAAATGTAGTAAGGATAATATGCATGAATGGTAGTTTATGTTCACAAAAAAAAAGTCTATGTCAATGAGGCTCAGCGAGAACCATTTCAATAAATCGCTTCGACTCGGTCTCGTTGTGGCCCTTCAAACGACGGGTATGGCTGTTGGCTTTCAATTTTTGTGTCCACTGGGTGGCGGTCAAAGGTTGTCCCCCTTCCAAAATCTCCTTCATTCGACATTCAAACTCAGAACGGCTACGGTCCGTCCAGAAATTGAGAGGTGCAGTTGCTGCCCAAGTATTGTGAAGTGGAAACCATGATTTGAGGCTTGTTTGACTAGAATGACCTGGAATTTTTTAACAACAATGGAAAGCCATTGGAAGACAGTAACTTTACCTGTGAAGCACTCATAGACGCCACAGATCAAGTCCAGTTCCGCAATCGAGAGATCGTCATCACATAGATCCACAGTCGGGTTAGCTGTAGGATGAACCAGACCTCGACGATGAACAAGCGCCTCGAAAGAAGGTCCTTCCAGACATTCATTGACACTGACAGTCTCCATTGCCAACCGCCAAACAATTCCACCCTTGAGTAATGCTGCCCGCCCTCGAGGACTTCGAAGTAGAGAATCCCGGTAAATTACGTAAGCATTGAAGTCATCAAGTGTGAAAATGTGTCCAGCAGAACGGATAGAGGAAAAATCCACATGTGGGATGCGTGATTTCGGAATTTTTACAAGTGGAAGGACGGTATGAAAAGCGATACCGCAACGGAGCAAATGGCGAGAAATTTCGTAATCATTGAGCCGAGGATCCAGGCGCACAATGTAAAGGGCTATGGCCGCACTGGAAACTCCTATCATCCAAGGTAGTGTTGCGTCGGTTTTGAAATTGAAAACGTAGAGACTTCCAACTAAACTGAGTTGCCGCAGACGTTCCGCATCTCTCAGAGGTTCCAAGCTTCCCTCAGCCAAGTCGGACAACTCAGCGCCAGGGGAAAGCTGCGCATCAGCGAGACGATCCAAAAACTCCAAGGCAGGTGGGGCAAGAGGCGACTGGAGGAATGCCGCCTCGTCTTCATTAAGGCCGGCAGAAACTTGCAGCTTTTTCTTGTTCGGACCATCTATAATCGCTGCGGTGGGTTGACGACTGGCGGAGTTTGGGGAAATAAAACCGTAGACGCTGTGAAGAATGGAAGTTATGTTATAAGTTTCGAGGCGTTGCGGTCCCTCCGACGCTGTTACCAAGGCCATCAAAGAAGATGAAGTGGGCCAAGAAAAGTCAGACTCAGGAACCTGAAAACGAACGTCCCCTAACTCCTCCTGTAGTTCGCATCCAGAGGTTTCCTCAGATCCCGTCACCAAGGCTTCAATAGATGATGAAATGGGCCAAGAAAAATCGGAATCAGGAACTTGACGAATCCCTGCTAAGCCCTCGTTCTGGGAAATATCAATTTGATCTTTGACCCCTGGGAATGGCAACAACGAATCCACCTGAGGCGTAGCAGATATTGCAGGCAGGGCGACCAGCGTAGCAGATACTGTGGGCAGGGCGTCCGGCGGCGCAGATATTGTGGGCAGGGCGTCTGGCGCAGCAGACATGGCGGGCAGGGCGTCCACTATACCTGTGCTCTGCAATGGCCCTACATTCTCGACTGGTGTCCCTTGATCGACCACTGAAAAATGAAGTTGGGAAAGGATGGGTGCCTTAGGACCAGGTTGCGATGGAGGAACGTCTACGACGGACATTTTGCTCGAGGTTTCAGGAACAGGCGTAGGAGTTCGGTCCGTCGTTTGGGATATGTGTGATCCGGGCCGCCCATTAAAATTTGTAGCCTGCGTTTCAAGATTGGGGGTGGTTGGAATCAAATTCGCCGTCTGTGATAGCGATGTTGGACCGCGTGCCGCGGCGACCCTTGGCAGATCATAATCTTCATCTTCATCCTCCGAATTTTCGGCGATTTGGCGTTTTTCCGGGGGTCCGAAATCTTTACACATGTCCCATTCGTTTGAGAAAGCATCGTATCTTCGTCGATGCCTCCCGTGCCGGTCGAAACAGTCTTCGTATTCGCTTTTGGTTACCCTGACACGAGTGTACAAGTTGTCGTCATTTTTCTTCCATTCAAAGAGGAAAGTCTTGTTTGTAGGGGGAACTCTCTCTCGATTTTCCCTTTGCTGTTTCTCCTTAGGACGTTCGGACTTCATCAGACGCTGGTTTCTTTCTTTACGAAGAGCAAAGAAGGGTTCATAGGAGGCCACATTTTTCGTCAGGTTTGGTTGCGGCTGTGGTATCGGTCGCTCCAGCCCCGAGTCAGAAGTCGTTGTGTGATTCGAGGGCGGATCTGGGAGTACCGGCCAGTTACCATTGCCCCAAGGGTTAGGTTTGTCGGTGGTCCAAGTGATAGCACTCGAGGATGTACCCCAAGGGTCAGGTTCGTTGGACGCTTGCGGTTCCTGTCGTGGTCGTTTGCTAACCCGAACTTCATCATCCATGCCCTCAAACGTACGCTTATTGGCATTGGGCTGGGAATTATGTTGTTGGATCTCCTGGTAAGTATCCCTCACTTCTTTGGTAAAGAAGGACGAAGCATTCTGGAGTTGGTGGGTATGAGGGGCGAGCCTGGCGATGTTTGGGTTCGAAGTGGAGGCAGTGGCTTCGGGGGGCCCCCATGGGTACCACACAGGAACATTGAAGTTGCATAACCAGTCGACAGATGCCTGGATTTTCTGTGGAGATAGAATATCCAGAACCACCCCGACGCGAAGGGCGCTGCCATCGAATCGCATCATTGGTGACGTCCGCAGGCCATCCACCCACACCTCATTCAAACCGGCTTCACGGAGGGCAGAATGCCACCTCGGAATCGCGCTATTTTCTAGCTGCGGCTCCATGAACTGCGACAATGCAATTGCAAACGCCAAGGCCCCGATCCAGAGACTGTATGATTCCCTCGAGGTTTGCAAAGCCGTTCGGAGGTGTCGCAAGAGAAGGTGTGCTGACATGTATCCAAGGGTGCTGGGCAGCGGGGGTGGGTCACCCTGAACATTCAACCTTGACAGGAGCGCGCGAGCCGACTTCTTTAGAGCGTCTTCCAACTTCTCCCATTTGGACTGCATGGCAGGCGGCATCCTTTTCCCTTCAGGGGAATTACTGAACTGATTAGGTATAAACGCAAGGTCTTGAAAAGGAAAAGCATCGGTGTACTGCGGGTTGAGAGGAATGAAGGCAAGGTAGGCGAGTGTTGGACTCAACCAGAACGGCGTCTGAACATGTTCAACGTAATTTTTCAAGTCTTTCGGGTCTGAAATGGAGGGTAGACTAGTGTTTGAAAGTCCGGTCCGGTCTCGGTCTTTTGCCTCAAGCGCCTTAGACCGAGACCGAGACCGGTCTTCACAATTCTAAAACCAGTAAAAAACCGAACCGGACCTGTGTAGACCGGTCTTTTGCGGTCTTTTGCAGTTACAAGACCGGTCTGAACCGGTTCAGACCAGGACCGGTCCACGACTGGTCTAAACCGGTCTTGACCGGTCTTGTGGATGTTCTGAGTGGTATATAAATATATTTTAATACTATATGATACTGGACTAGTAGGCTACTACGGGAGAAGGTGCCATTGGCCCCTGATTAGGTTCTGTGTGTAAAAGAGGAGGCCAGCTAGGGGTGACATAGTAAGCTTGTGGTCAAACAATGACAGGAGGGTCACCGGTCTAAACGGGAGGGGCAAGCGTACGGGACCTCGTCATAGCACAGCAACACTGGCGGGGGGATTGAACGTTGACGTGGCACGCTGATGTGACTGGTCCATCCTCAGTCGGCTTGCGATGAGTATATGTAAGGGGATTCGAGTCATGGCGGAGATCGATGGGGTCATCGCGAATGTAGCGGGGTTCGACAAGGCGGAGGAGACGTGGCATCTGGGATGGCACATTGCACGTCAATGGGCCGTAGATAGAATCGTGAGGCAACGTACCTGGTGGGTCTCCCTCTGCTAGGGCCTCCCCGTGGTTTCTTCAGACCCTCCGCTTCATCTAAACCTGCAATGGTCAGCCCACATCCCTCAATGAGGGGAGGGGCCGCGTGACGTGGCCGTTCTGTTCGTACCTCATAGGGCCTAAAAATGATTAAATTTTGAGTATAAGATGTCAAGAATGATTTACATACCTTTTTAGACGACTGGAGGCGACCGTAGAGATGAGGTAGGGACAGGGGAGGAGGGTTGTGGTGGTTGAGGATCAAAATCAACGATGTTTGGCGTCGTTGATCTCATATCCGGCGTTTTCCGATCGTGCCACGGTTGGTTGAATTTTCATTTAAAAAATCCTTCAGTTAGTTCGAAGTTTTTTCAATAGAAAAACGCAAACCCAAGCCTGGCCTGAGGGTCATTACTCCAAAGCTCGAAAGACCAGTTAAGACCGGTTGAAACCGGTCTTTCCTCGGTCTTCAAGTTTTCAGATTTGTGATGGACCGTAGACCGGACCGCGGTTACGGTCCTGAACGGTCCTACTAATTTGCGGTCCGGACAGGTCCTAGTCCGGTCTGGTTCCGGTCTTTTTCCGGTTATGAGACCGGACTTACAAACACTAGGGTAGACTCCGGATTTTTCGATTGGAATTGGGGGAATATATGAGCCTTCCATCTACGAGTTGGGCAAACCCATGCTGCCGATCGAGGGGCTTGTCTACTTGAATGAGCGAGATAGCCTTGGACCACGAGTCAATTGGTGCCATCTTGGAAGTAAACCGCGTTAAAGAGGGTAGAGGAAAGAGATCGTATTCAGGGGTCTCCCCGAAAACAATACTTTCAGTTCTCGGTGTTGCCTAGGGATTCTCCCCAGGGACCTGACTGAAATCAAGAGAAAGAGTGAACCTAGAGGATATTTCAGCTTCAGATCGTCGTTTGGATGAGGAAAACTTACAATATAGGTATAAGAACCTGATACGCATTATGACTGGTAACTGGTTCAAATGAGAAAAATTTGGAGCGTGAGCGCATAGGTTGTTTGGCAACACCCTCTAATCAATACTTTTATGTTTTGACTATGAACGACATCAACAACTTGAATTTTGGACGACTTGCCGGGGAAGCCCTGGTCTGTTATCTGGCATTTTACACCGGGTCAAGGTGGAAGATCTTCCTGTACGACGACTTGGGAAGCCCTCGTCTGTCTAGCAATCCATTGTGGGAAATCTCAGTATCAAAACACGCGAAGTTCAAGTCACTGCTATCATTCAATTCCATGCGTTATCAAGTCTATCTACACCATCTCTATCCGGTGTTTCCCTCTCCCTTCGAATATTCAATCCAATTCGTCCTTCACGTCCTGTCCGCCTGTCAACTCCACCGCCAGGGGTAGAATACTCGTCTGGAGATCGATCCTATCTTGTACCTGAAGGCCCTTCTTCCTACCCTTCAATTTTGTTAGTGCCAGGTCAATACCTGCTGCACTGCGCGACTCCTCTAACCCTCCTCGACCTATGTCGTTTGCCGATCGCGGTCCAGTTGTAAACTCCCTGACCTGCGTATACGGAGTAACCGCCTGAGGGCCCTTGATACCATCTTGTACTCTTTGCGGCATTGACTGAATGCCATTGACCACCACTGGAACCCAGCTTGTCCAAGTCATGTACAATCCACCCACGAATAGGAAAAACACGCCGCCTATTACCATTTCCCCAAGGGTCTGCCATGCATCCGCAGGCCTGGCCGCCACTCGCTTGGACTACGATAAGTAAAAAGGTCAACAGATACGTATAAAGCAAAACATAGGAAACTCACAGGCTTCCGCCAAAGACGTATGTCGAATCGGCCATCACACGACCCGCTTGCTATCATGTCCTCTTCAAGGGAAGAGAAAGTCTGGACGACAGTTGAGCATGTAACGAATACTCCCGTTCCTAAAACGACTCACAGCGATGGTTTGTATCATGCTATCCGCCTTTTCGTGATAAAGGACCTGTATCGGTTCGGATTCGCTTATTTTGAAGATGTACACGCAACCGTGATCACTTCCGCCGACAATTACCGCCCCCTTCTCTGCGAATTTCACCATCCTCACGTAGTGCCGGCCATTAGGGATTTCGAATGATCGCGTGGGGGTCTTTCTGTTGATCGAATACAACTCGTATCCAGAGGTCATATTATCAATCACAACGTAATTCTCCTGCGGACAGGTGTCCAAATTGCCGCTGAAAAACCATCAGTTTGCACAGGAGAACCATTGGCAGTTCCGGAATGGACATACATAGGTGATTGCAACTTGAGAATATTCTTCTTCGCGGCTGTTTCGCAGTCACGGGTTATTCTATCGGAGAATCATATTTAACATTCAAGAATCATTGGGTGGTCGACTTACTGCATCCCGGTTTCAAGATGATACACCTTCACTTCTCGTCCTTTGTCGCCAAAGCAGACAGTGCGTGGAATGCCTCCATCTCCACCGCTGTCAAACTCCCAAAGCTCCACCACATTTCCTGCGATGTTGAATGCACGGCATTGAGCACACCTTCTAGGCAATAAATAAAAGCTTACCGTCGCGTTGGAGTTGGCTTAATCGTATCTTCCCGTTGTGGCTCGTGCAAGCCAAACGGTGATACACCGGATCATATGCGATATCTTCGACACTGTCGCCCTCGAACAACTGTGGGCTTGATACTTTTTGGAATTCGTTCTAAAGGCCAATCAACATCAAGAAGCAATGGCCGTATCTTTCGTGTGCTACCAACCTTTTTTTTCGATCGCTTGAAGATCACAAGTTGCCCTCGTCCAGTCCCACAGCATAAAATGGTGCCGCCCATGATGCCAGCATCTGAAACGACCATGCAAGTGATCTGACCCCACCGATTGCGAGGGTCATCGAACTTCTGGCTTAATTTCTGAGATTGGAGGTCCCAAATTCGGATAGTTTGGTCGTCACCTGTCAGGGTGTGAGATGGAATTGCGAAGAAAGGGCGTGCAGATTACCTCCGCTAGCCAGGATATCCTTTTGAAGGAACGCTGTGCAGTTGACTGCGGCTGTGTGGCCAACAAGGGTCCCTGCTAAACGATAACGCTGTTTGGATTAAGCACCAGGACAAGACAGGCAACGGCGTCGTATGCACCTCTTTCGGAAAAATAATATGTTGGTCCCAGAATTGTTGCAGTGACATTGGAGTGGCGTTGTGATGTGCGGATGAAAAATAAGCGTCCGTGGTCGTTCATTGGCCTTGTATCTTATACAGGTGCCATTCCATACATGGAAATTGATCCCTTTGACGACAACAAGCGGTTTCAATCAAGCGGTTTCAACAAACCTAATGTCAATCGATTTGTACCACCAAAGCGCTTTTGAAACCCTTTGTTAACCAATTAGAACAATGGAGCCTGTTTAAATAGGATCCCCATAATCACGACAGCTATCCACTATCCAACCATCATGGACCCGATGATTGCGCGACACCTCCCATTGATCACTAACCGAATCCCCTTCACGTTGAATCCCCCTCCTGAGCTTCCATCTCTTACAACTCGCAATGACTTCGTGATCGGAGAGCCACTGGTAACGCCCAGCAACTCCAATCCCTCGACCCTACCCGACACTGCCTCGTCGCTGAAATACTCCGCTTCTGTGGTTTTCTTCGGAGCTCAGAAGGAAATGGCGACTAGAAAGGAGGGAAAGGGGAAAAAAGTTGAGGAAAAAGAAGTTCAAGAAGAAGGGAACGGGGCCGAAGAAATCATCGTGTTAATCCCAAAGCCATCTGGGGAGCCAGGACGCCCTCGCTCCGGCGGATATAGTCTGGATGAGGTTCTCGGTGTCTGGGGAGCGGAGACCTTGTCCAAAGTGACGGTGCGTCTACCAACTCGACGTGACTTCCTTACCATAGTGAGCCGCTACTTTCGCAGACCTTTGTCAAAGACGCTGCGGACAAGGACCTCGACACCAGCGTTAGTTATGCCAAGCAAAGTGTCGAAAAAGTCAACAAGATCTGCAAAGTAGTACGTCTCTCCTACCTTAGAATGTTTTGGCCCCCCATTTAGTGTTCTACAGACGCAGGAGCATTTTCCGTTGCTCACTAAGTACGCCAACATATGGCCTGTGCGCGACATCCTCAAACTCCACCTCAAGTATACGTCAGAGGCTCATCGAAAGGACGAAACGCCGAAGAAGTCTCAGAGAACCAAAAGGAATACTAGGGCCAAAACACCCAGGATGGATGTGGAGTCAGAGGAATCGATGTGAATTGATGAGCGAGTTTTCTATGGTTGCAGCCTGGGGTAGCCACCCTCGACCTTATTTCGAATGGTTACTAGTCTATCAGATTGTTACTTAACTCCACAAATATATGTTTATTTATCACTGGCAGAGTCGAAGTCGCTTGACAGAGAGGGGGGGTTCGATGAGTCCAGCAACAAGTACGTTTCGCGGGGGTGCATGTTTACAGGTCATCAAAGTACTTATTACAAAACGCTCCGTACTGGAAGTGTATGGGAGTTGTGCGTCACCGTAGAGTCATATTATTTAAAGACGCACAAGAGTTGGCCCGGCGCATCAACCAAAATACAGAATATCCATAGAGGTTATACCCGAAATATCTTGCTCCGTCTAGTTTAATGTCAGCCTTGCCCCAAGAAGCGATGAAAACGCTTACTTGAACACCGATCAGCCTTTCCTCATCGATCAAGATGTCGTCATACACATGCCACTTGGAACGACAATACAGGACATAGGGCAATTGCCCAACAATGTCGAATTTGAACACACCATTTGCGAAACAAACATCTGAGTCACCCCCACCCACAACCTCAACCTCAAATACACTCGATTGGTCGCCACGCGCATCCGCGGTGTATTTTGCTTGGTGGAGCCGCACTTCTTGAACCCGTGATGGGTTAAAATCCCAGATCATGATGAACTGGTTGTCAACTACGCCGTCGTCATCTTCATCGACTACGTCGTCGTCATCTTCATCGCTGCTACCTTCGCCACCGACGTCCACATATCGCTGTCCATACGAGTGCATGTTGGTTTGAGGTGAAAGATGGTCCACCTCCATGATGAGCCATCGAGTTATGGGTGGTCCCCAAATGGTCCATGGGATGACAGTGGCGGCAGCAGTAGCAACCTCAAGTAAATGAAGTGGAATCAAATTCAGAAGCGCCCTCCTATGCATGACCATCCTAAAATCATCGTGTTCAAGTTCGAATTCGGATCCGACAACCGTGATGGAAAAGACAATGATGGCTACTGACGGGTCACTTAAGAAAGGCCGGGTGGAGGAGGTGTTTATAGGAATTTCTGAATTTTGGGTCGGGTTTGGGGTACATTGAGAACGAATAGTCTTCACAATTTTGTGAGCTGCCAGGGCAGGCAGGTTAAGTGAGATAATCAGGCGAATGGATGATGAAAGTGACGTTGATGAAGGAATATAGTAAACTTGCAGGCAAAATGGCGAGGAACAAGGGACAAGAAGGATGTCGTCTCGCAGAAAAACTGGATCCCCGAAAGAGCCTTTGAGAGGGGTCGTCTATGAGTTTAAAATGAGTTTCCAATATCAACGGCTGTGGGTTAACCTACTGTTTTGTTATAGCCAGTCTTCCAGTCGAAAACATACAAGTGGTTTTCAGAGTCGAAGCTTGTCTGATAAGCAAATTCATCCCGCACAGTAATGGCAACATTCTCGCCCGAAATAGCGATGCTGAGACGTGGTAAATCATAATTTGTGGCGGTGTCCATTGAGCAAATTAGAACTCGTGGAAGGATTGCGCGTTGGTGAGCTTTCGAAGGGTCAGAGTAGTGACGAAAAACCAGCCAAATTTGTGTTTGCCGGTTTGAAGTGGGATTGTTAGGAACCACACTGCAGGAGAAGACTCTCAGTATCCAATGCATGCTACAATGAGATAGTCGCTTACAATAAAGTAATGTAAGCCAGGAGATCATGTTCTTCGGCTGCCGTTCCAAATTCAAAGATTTCTTCACCTACATCCATGGTCGTCTTCCATGCCCGCGACATGTTCTCAGGTCCCACTGAAGGCAGGTCGATGGCTTGAAACCCCGTTTGTTTGAATCCAACTCCCATACTAGGGGAGTCCAAATCGACCACGCCCAGCATAACCGAAGTCGCAGTTACTATGTGCTTCTCTGACGAAGTTGAAGGAACTGTAATATTAGGAACTCGAAGCACCCAATTAAATTCTCTCCAGGCGCGTTCCCGTTGGTGCAGCATTTCCAATCGTTTGACAGTAGTTAGCTTGCATTGCGGATTGTCGATCATCCCCGCTCTTTCAAGCTCAATTCGATATTCAAGGCGAGTCGAATTCTTGATAATCCCATGAAAGAGGGAGCAAACTAGTTCACAAGCTAGTAAATCCCTGAGGCGAGAGAGCTGGGAAAAAATTTCCCCGAGAGTTTCCACTGGGAGATCAAGGATGGGCATGGTGGACGACTTAATGCTGAGTCGAAAATATGCTCCCCTGCTTTTGATACATCCCCAGATACTCCGACTTGTGACAAGCCCAGAAATTCCAGGCCTCGAGGCCACCAGATACTGAGAACAGTTGTCATTTTGGGGCAAGGGGGAGCGGTTTCGTGTTCTTTTTCATATTTCGATACCGGCATACCCATCAGATGCACTACGACTTTAGCACTATCGCAATCACGTTGCTCGACCCATAACTCAGCTGTCTTTGTATTTCAGGAGATTTCAGGGGAGTGGTCACAACTTAAGGAGATTTCCCTGACATGTGGTGTGATAATCAGCGGTTATCTCTTTTGACGTTTTGGGCCTGATTAAGTCGCTCACCGATGTAGTGTTGGTCACTCGGCTCTCATCGGTGTTGTAAAATGATCATGAAATCTTCCAAGTATCTTGTGTGCCGTTCCAAAGCTTAAGGTAGACCAGGCTCTCCTGGACCATCCCAAACGTAGCTATCCAAGTGAAGCGCAGATCCTGGAGCATCCCAAGCGCGGATCCCAAGCGCGGATCCTGAAACATGCCTAAATCAGTTCTATCACATCATACGATTTCCCCCCTTTTCATTCGTATTGGCGCGATTGGTCCCATCCACGTTCCCTATTCAGATAAGCCACGTCTATGGCGTGAGCGTATGACCTTCTGGCTTTAGGACTCTAAGACAAGATTATTGATTGACTGGGAACAGCTCAGGATGGAGCATGGGTGTGGTTCATTTATCTTTCTTTTTTTAAAATCTAACGGACATCCCCTCAAATCCGAGATACCCACCCACCATCCCGCAAAATGGTTGATGCTCTGATCTGTGGACGAACGAGCTGAGCATGGTTATGGAGCGCGGTCCTTGATTAGAGGAGTCATTCTCCTTTCCTGCTCTCCCCCCAAGTGGATTCACGATCAGGGCATTTATTTTTGAGCGGCCACGCTGTGTGTTTGCCTAAACCTAGGATGCTCAGGATTGTCGCTTTCTGCTTCAAATCCCAGATACCCACACACCATCCCGCAGAATGGTCGATGCCCTGATCTGTGGACGAACGAGCTGAGCATGGTTATGGAGCGCGGTCCTTGATCAGAGGGGTCATTCTCCTTTCCTGCTCTTTTCATTCGCATTGGAGTCAGGGCATTTATTTTTGAGCGGCCACGCTGTGTGTTTGCATAAACCTAGGACGCTCAGGATTGTCGCTTTCTGGGCTTCTGACCCTGGGTTCTCAGATGAAATATCGGGGTTGACTCGGAGATCCGGGGTGTTGGTTATGGATGGATGGATGGTGCTCATTGTGGATTCTGGGTGGTACAGCTGGAGGTCAGCGCTCATTGGCGCTCATCATTTGAGCTTGGGTACAATTCAACAAATCGCAATCCCAGAGTTGGAAATAGCCCCTCACATTTTCCCCCACTTTTCTTGTGTAGGCACATCTTGCGGTGATGGTTTCTACGCAAGGTTCCATCAATGATTCAGTGATTATTGGCGAACGTGGAGGGTTCCGCGCGATGGAGGGAGCACATGCCCGTGACGAGATATTTTGGAACATTGCAGAGATCACCAAACTTAAATACCGTATGAAATACCAGAACTACTTCTAGAGAAATAAAGTATCACAACTCATGTCTGCGTCTCTAATCAGCTTGTATTCTGAAGATTTCGAATTAAAAACTTACACGCGAAAGGGAAACGGTAGCAACAACTTTGGTGAGATTCACGGTCATCGGAAGACATGCAAAATGGTGAAGCACGACGTCAGGGTGGACAACTTCTAGCTGTCCGATCAACCCAGCCAGCAATAACTTCATCTGAAGGGCAGGGTAGCTTCAAAATGGGTCTTCAGAGTGAAATTCCATGTGACGACGAACAGCGAGGAGCGTGTGGATTTTGTCCTTTGAGTCACGAATTTGGAAAATATGATCAATGCGAGCTGCGATGGGAGAAGAAGGCGACGACATCATGATGTTCGAGTTGCCGCGGTGTTTTTCGAAGGTTGAATAATTCAAGTTATTTATGAAGATATTTTTGCATGGGCGGTACTCAACCACTTTCAGGCCCGAGTTGCCAAAATATGTTTTGAGGGCTCGCTGCAAGTCAGGATCTTGAGGTGGTTGGGAAGTCTTGGTAATCCAACTATCGAGTGTTTTGTTTAGGTCGAACTCAGCGGGGTCTTGTTCCAATGCAGTTTCGCCCTCGCCCAACTCAGCGTCCCACATCTCAACGTCACCATCAGATGTCTGGAAGCTAAGCGTGTCCGTCGCAAGGGTGCCACGGGTTTGAACATTAACAAGTTTGTTGAAAAAAGGGGCAGCATGCTTTATAACTTCGGGACATCCAGGAGATTCAAAGATCATGCGGAGATTGGTAGATCGTGAGTAGCCATGTGCCATTGTCACTTCTAGTTCGTCAGATTTGCTGCTGGTGGGGATACGTTGCAGCATACCAATGACTCGTTCATATGGGTAAGTCCACCATGAATGGGCAGGACCAAAGCGGAGGAGGCAATCATAGATATGTAGCGCCATGTGATGATTAGGGAGAAATTCATATTCCGGGAAGAGTATCTTCAGCCCATTTATATAGGATTGTATATGTTGGAGATATTGGCCCGCTCTTTCGCGTGACATGGTACGCGCAGTCGCGATAGATACCGCAGAGAAGAGAGTCATGGTTGACTCAAGCAAGGCCCTATGCCTTATGGCCCGAGGTGAGTCATCCTTCTCGTCCAGACCCCAAAGTCGGACCAACGATGCTGGGAGGTATGTCGTCGCCAACACCCGATATTGGTCGGCTTTCAGTTTCCCGTGGGATCCCTGACCAAGTTCCTTCGGCACAGAACCCAACCAAGAGGGAGTCATCATCTCATCCAGGTCCTTCCAGATTGCCTCCATTTCGACCTTCGTAAAGACATGCCCAATACGAGTTGACGTGTCTTTTTGGGAATCGTGCTTCATCTCCGGCTGGTTTTCACGCTATAAAGGAGGGAGAGATGAATGTCATGCAAAGCAAACAAAATAAGCGCGGCGCCTACCCAGTTGACGATAGCGCTTGCCCACTCAGCCTTTGTCAATGAATCCGGGCGACTGCGCCTTGGTTCATCAATATGCAACAAGCTACACCCAAAGGACTCCGACACAAATCGGAGCGACTTGAGGTGTAAACCCTCAATTTGTTTGGCCACTTTTTCTCGACTTGTTTGAATGGTTTCTGTAAGCGGAAGTTCCAGTTTTTTCATGAGCCTTTCAAGTGACTTGATCTCGTTCGCAGAAAAATTTTCCGGGGGACGGGGTAGATATAGTTTCAACACCGGATTAGCATGAAACTTGGGTAGTGAGATACCCAGGATGGTGAGATGCTCTTTGACGAGACCAAGCAGTAAATTATGCATCGGATCGACCACGAGGGATTTTGTGACATCAAAGTAAGGGAGGCGCTCGAGTTCAGAATGACGAATACCCGACGAATTGAAGACCTTCTCACGTGCCTTTTCATTCTCCGCGGCCTTATGCTGGGACGCAAACAAGCGGTATTCCTCATTCGTCCTCCACCTCCAGGTATCACGATTAGCGTCGCCCCAGCCATCCTCCGAGCGGACGACGTGACAGAACGTACAAAAGTGTTCACAGGTAGGTGCTCCGAAGCCTGAGATCTTCCTTGCGGCTATGAGATCGCAGATGACGGCAACCAATGCTACGCGAACGAGGCGACCGTAATGGTACCGCGCAGTCCGTGAATATTTGATGCCAGTATTCCAGAATTCGAGAAAATCGTCGACAATTGGGGTGAAATAATGATTATTGCAAGTCAAGGGGGGCTCGTGCGAACCGGGAATGATGCCCGCGAGGAACATATTCTCAGGTTTATATCGGTCTTCAGGAGGAATGTTGAAACAAACTAAGAGGATCATAGCGACAGAGTATTTTTTTCCGGCCTGTTTATTGGTGAAAGGATTGAAACTGTCGAAGCCAAGGCCGAAGACATATCGACCTTCACTACCACCCTGACTGAAATGTTTCCCGCCGTATTGAAACGTACGCAAGAATTCCCCATCAAAAACGTCACGCATTTCTCCATCCTCACTCACGCTGTTCCAAGCGGCATCCATCTTCTCTTCTAGCCCAGGACGAGCGAGGAGCTTGGCAAGATACTCCTTAAAACTGAAGGAGACGAAGGTTTTGATCGGCACCTGGATCTCAACATCTTTGAAAGTCCGAGGACGAGTTAGACGAGTCCCGCAGACAGGGCCGCCTGCATATTCACGATGAGAGCAGTGCATCGGATAATCTGGGTGAGAGGATCCTAATGTTGGTCTGTACGTGCGATGACATGTACGCTTGGGACAGACAGCGAAAATCGTGCATTCGTTATCGAGGTGAAAGTGTTTGGTGATGGTATCAGGGTCCTTTGGAATGTCAGAAAGTGTTTTCTGGTTTGCAGGAGAAAGAGGGCCTTCGAAAAGCATGAAACCAAGATAGATGAGATAGGCAGTGACCGACAGTACAAATTTGGAACCTCTGCGACTGAGTTGGAGGACGGCAACGAGGGTCACGACCAGGAACATTATTAATTGAATGATGGGGTCGTTACTAGTCCAAGCAGAGCGGTGGAGACGACCTGGAAAGTATCAGAAACATGTTCAGTTCACGCAGAGACCGAGAGAAGGAATTGGGTACCTGAATCATATGTGTGTGGTGCTGGAGGCCTTGTCGGACGCTTAAGAGCGGTCTGCAGCCAAACCTTTTGTGCATCCTTCAGGTCGGAGAGGCCGGTTATCATTTTGTTCTGCACTTGGGTTCTCGCGCTGATGACCTCCGGGAAATTATTGTAAGCCTTGAGCTGGTTCTCGATCGATGTAGCCCGGTCTATGAGACCATTGAAGGGGAAAGGATCGCACTGGAAGAAAGGGGCTGATACATCGAGCAAAGCCTTTGGTATGTCCAAGGCCAGAATCTCCGTCTCAAGCACCTGGATTTCGCGGAGGGCTTTGTCGATCTGTTGGTGTCGGGTCATTCCTTTTGGAAGAACTCCTACATCAGGATATGTTGGAGGTGACGGGTGAACTCCCAGAGCGATTTTGTCGGATACTGACATGTTGGAAAACTTCGAGACGATGTTGTCGTTCTGAGACGCGATGGCCTTTTTCGCGGCAATCTCCCCTTTGTCCTGCATGTCCTTCAGGGTATGGGCATTCAGGATCTTCTGAAGGACATTCTTCCCGTTGCACTTATGTGCACGACAATGGCAAGGCGGCATAGGGAGGACAGGACAGAATTCACCAAGGCTGTCCCATTGGCAAATCTAAGAAAAGGAGGACAGGTCCGTATAAATGAATAAGACTCTCGAAGCTTTCCAAGGGTTGTCCCTAGAGAGTTCTCAAAGTCGAATGATGTGAGCAGAGGGCAAGGCCCCCCTCATCTGTTGTGCAAGTTTGTGTTGTGTTGTATTTGGCATCACTACGTTATCTAAACTCACTGATTCTTAACATCAATGTGGAACCAGACTCAGAGAAACCGGTGTCAAGCATATAATTCAGTTTGAGAATTATTTTTTTTGCCAAGGAGACTCAGGCGCCCGATAAGATGGTCTCGTTCGCAGGAATAGGTGAACTACAAATTAGTTACAAGTGTATCCAAAATTAAGGAATAGTAATGGTTAATTCCGGGAGCACAAAGGCATCGCCCTGGTGTACATTCTCCACAAATCTAGATAGAATAGAATGAGAACTGGGATTGACATGTTCGAGCAGTCACTTACTCGCTTACGATGCGGGTGGCGATGTAATTTTCATTCCCCCTCCAGTTAACGACGCCCCGCGCCCTCGACCCAATCCTCATAATAAGGAGATCTCCATGCCAATTAGCATCAGGGTCAGAGTTGGTGATCGTTTGGTTTACAGGAAGGTTTGTACTAGACTTGCATAGGACGAGAAATTTGGTGTCTTGGCCGTGCGCAGTGATGGTAACGATGGTGTCGTGGACACCAGGTTCGATGTTGATGCCTGAGAACACCAATTCGGCAGACGGAAAGCGAGATCCACTGGCGCAGTGCGTTTTGATGACCACAAGTTTGGGCTTGGGGCCCGACGCCGGATAGAGCCGGCCCTTGATGGAGAGGTATCTGTCCTATTGCCAGTTTAATAAATTACGAGGAGTTAAAGTTCGACTCACAGAGCGACTTGGAGAAAGAGGGGGAGCACGAGTGGACGGCATTGAAGGATTGGAATTTTGCGAAGGTTGAAATCGAGTGCCATTTGAAGGAACGCAATGTGAATAAAAACAAAGCAACACAAAGGCCTTTGTTGACAACACGCGTTGTTAGAAGTGGCGCTCATTGTGATGCGCAAAGGACAACGAGGAAACAAGCGGCCTTTGATGCTCAAGACACGTGAATGAGAGAACAAGGCACCTGTCCCCTTTCGCCTTGAAAAAATGTTGCGCTATAAGATTCAGCACCCATCTCAGCATTTTTGGCCGAACATCAATTCTTTTACCATGGACACGGACACAGCGATTGAGTCTAGTGCTGTACGATTCCTTCGATCCAAGTTTCTTCGCGAACTAACTCTATTGTGGATCAGACTGGTGCTTTACCATATAGCAAGGCGATTACCGCAGGTGTTTCAGTGGCCACCGGAACTCCTACACCGAGTGTAAGTTCTTCCACGTCTCTTTCACCATTGATTAATTTCATTTCATGTTGTAGAATCATCATATGAATACACCTGGAACGATGGTTGTCGCTTCTGCCTATCCGCGCGGAGTTGTGCGACGGCGACCTTCATCACCAGACCTTTCAGTGCGCGAAGTGGTCCGAGAAGAAGCGGGTGCAGTAAAGAAAGTCCAACTCGTCGAATGCAATACGATGCGAACGAAGGACCGATTGTTGAGACGCGACGAGGAGATCTCTGCATTGAAAGAGTTGGTTCGTAAGAAATTTGATTATTTGTGGTCGTCTACTGATTCACATGCAGGTGCAAACCCAAGCGGCACAACATGCGGATCAGCTTAAAGGAATTTTGGCTGCCTGTCATTCAATAGACAGTAGATATAAAGCCGTTGAAGACTTGGCACGTAAGACTGAGGAACGGACGAATGGCTTGGCGGACCAAACCGGAAGGGCAGTCGATTGGCTTATGGAAGAACTCGAAAACTCCAAAGGGAATACCGGAAGGGCATTCGATTGGCTTAGGCAAGAACTCGATAACTCGAAAGGGAATACTTCAAAATCGAACGGAGCGGAAGCGACTATGCAACAACTCGCGGAAACTCTTGAGTACAAAAAGAACGCCGAGAAATCCAATGAAGAACTTCAACGGGTTCGAAAAGAGGCGCTCGAGGCCAAGGAGCTAGCCGCGGCCGCCAACCAGCGTGAAGAACTTCAACAGGTTCGAAAGGAAGCCCTCGAAGCCAAGCAGCTGGCTGCGGCCGCAACCCATGGTGAAGAATTCCAACAAGTTCGAAAGGATGCGCTCGAGGCCAAGCAGCTAGCCGTGGCCGCCGCTCAACGGCAAAAACCTCCTTTCGCGCTTCCACACAGCTCCAGGAGTCGACCTCTCGCGACAAGCATACCTGCCAGAAGAACCAGGTTTCTACAGGACCAAAATTCTGCGGGTGCGAAGGCTGATAGCGACGACGAAATCTCTAGCGACGACGAAATAGTTCTAATGACCAAGGACAAAGGCAAGGGAAAATTGGCTGATCGTAGCAGCGAAAAGGTGCGAAGTTTTTCTCCATATGCCACCAACCTCAATACTAAACGCATCCAGAAGACTCGGACTTCAAATGCATTTGCTTCTTCGTCAAAGTCGCGGGGCATGGATATCGATGTCGACATGTTCAGTGGCTCGGACGAAGACAGTCGAAAGGTAGATTCCTCTATCCCAGTCTGATACCCGATGTTGCATGATGAACCTTCGTTCCATGTAGGCTCCATCACAGTCCGTCCCTCCTCCCCCTAGACATATTCCGAGGCCTCGAGGTGGAGCAGGACCCCCGGTGACACCAATGAGGAATCCAGTTTCATCCGGAGAAGCCGGTGGGAATTTCACTGACAGTCCTTCACAGGGAGAATCTCTCGCAATGATGGTAATTCTCAGTAGCATTCGGAGAGGTGACGGTGACGTTAACGTTTCTTTCTCAAGCTTCAAGGAATGAACAAGCTTGGAGATACGGTCGGGAAAATGTACGAGATGATGTCCAGTGGGTTGATGACGCCGAGG
>Ga0307517_10004237_pt1 | contig 22120 bp, 18 predicted proteins | sample 23_EM_MG_FD_194515 | JGI IMG/M metagenome (GOLD analysis project Ga0307517, IMG submission 194515) | Populus trichocarpa ectomycorrhiza microbial communities from riparian zone in the Pacific Northwest, United States - 23_EM | ecosystem: Host-associated > Plants > Roots > Unclassified | place... | reverse complement strand
ATGATTGGGTTTGGGTACAAGCGGGCACAGAAGAAATGTATGGTGCGCTGAGGGGTCGTCTCCCGGCAAAGCTAGTAGCCCTCTTGAAGATCAGGGACCCCAGATCCGAGGATACTGTGCGTCGCGTCGCCGGTATTCAGTTGCTGACCCCAGTGAACTCAGGTCGTCTATCGGATATGCATGGCTTGGTTACAGTGCAGATGAGGGAAGACACGCGAGGGTTTACAATAGTTGATATAGGAACAATTCTCGGTCTGGCACACCTGATCCCGGAGGAGGACCGGCGATGGCTTGTAAATAGCCGGATTGATTTGAGAACATTTAATGAGGTTTATTAAGGAATCTGGATGAGAGAATCAGGATTCGGCGATGCGTGAGAATCCTACATATTGATACTGTATATAGTAGAAGATATATAAGCGACTTTCTTGAAACCTAGATCATTAGTTCGCCAGACCAGTGAGGCGTGAGACGTGAGACCCGGGAGGGACCAAAAAAGGTGCTGCCGCCCCAGACACCAGGCGACGTCGGAGCAAGCAGCAAATTAGTTGTGATTACACGAGCGGGGATGAGGGGTGGGTCAGGACGCGGAGAAGAGGTGATGAGGAGCTATCGCCGCATCAGGAGAAAGAAGAGATGAGAGAAAGAGTCTGGGGTAGTCCAGACGTAGTGAGGGCGCCAGGTTGCGTCAGGACGCAAGGAACGTTGCCAGGTAGCATCTGGAAGCGTGGGATGTGGCGGGGCGTTGCAACGCAAGTCAGGACGCACAGGACGCATGGGACGCAGAAGATGCGTCGCTTGCGTCAGGACGCAACGCCGACGGATCAGACGCAGGGTCTGTTTTTGCTGATGTACTGCTCAGGCCAAAATCAACTTATGTCCATTCGCATCTATACCTACAGCAAGTAGTAGAGTCTGAACAAACTCTCCTTTTAAAAAGGTTCCGTTGACGGTAACAAAAAGGTGTATTTTGTTGAAAGACATTTGTGACTCGGCAGGGCAAATAAAGACCCGTTAGAACAGCAAAATAGCTGGATTTTGGGGATCTTGGATAGTATGAAGAGCTGTATGAATCCAAGGATTGCTTCTTCTCAAAAGCTCAAGGTATGCAAGTATCTGGTGAAATTATTCTTGTTGATGCTTGAGTCAGTCTTTAATAAGTGCTGATCGTGCTAACCGGGCTGCCTCAGTATTAACCATAACACCATAGTTGACTTGTAGTAATTCAATAATCTCGCGTGCCGTTGTTTCTCGTGTAACAAATAGGTGCTGCAGAACTGTTCGTCTTAACCAGGCTTGCGAATTATGTACCTCCCGCTTTGTTCTTGCTCGACCAATCCAGCTGTGTCTCTCATGTAGGATTTTTAATTGTATTTCAGACTGCTGATTCCTACTTGCAAAAACCCTCCAATCGCATCCATTTATCCTGCATATGTAGTCTACCCGATTGTTGTCCTTAACTCTAACAGTAAAAGCAAAATCATCGCGAATCTGCCATTCCTCTATCTTTATACGCAATGTGACCCAATCTTGAAATATTTCTCGAGGCTCGAGTGGGGATACTGAATTCATATTTGGTGATATAAAATAAAGAATATAAAGTATAAAGATTTAATGAAATCGGCTGGATAATTGATTCAGGAGGCATGGAATTGATAAAAATTCACTCATCAGAGTACTGAAGTATTTATTTACGAAAGTGGGTGTTTACATTTTTCCTCTTTCACACTTTTTAGGGGTCAGTTCATTGTCGTAGTGATCAGTTCGCTGTTGCGAAAGAAACCATTGTCAAAGCTTAAAGTCTCATTCTTTCACGATGGTAAATTTCTCGGTCAATGGTATCCGAAAGGGTTAACCGCCAAGCGCATGGTATTCTAAAGGTTTGCTCGAATATTAACCTCCGCATCCCCCATTTTACCCCCAAAGCCACCCTCTACCATCCATTTTCCTACCCCACTACTCATTTGATTACAGTTCCTAACATATGTCTCGGGCTCTACGGTAGGGAAATAATGCTGTCTAAGAAGATGACGGCAGGCCCTCGCTGTCCCCTACAGATCGGGAATTCCCGGACGGTTGCTGAAACGATGATTTCGCTCCAGAGGCAAGGAATCCGCAGATTCGGATTTTGAGCGTAGGGAAGTGAATGGGCGAACAGAGAGAAATGATCGAACCGTAGGAAATCTTCCAACAGTGCCTAAATGGGCAATCGCCGTTCACACTATTACAGGAAGTGTTAAAGTATCGTCGATAATAATTATGAAAAGAAAACGCAAAGAAAGAATCGTGAACTGTAGAAAACTGAAGAGTGGAGTCTAAACACATAGGCGAGTCCTCGGTGTCGTTCCTGTCGTTGTCACTGTCCTCCTTCCTCCATCCGCTTAAAACCCACGATCCATACTAGTTATTACAAATCACTCCCCTCCCGCGAGTTCGCCTCTGAGATAACTAGTTAACAAAGCTACCCATCCATACCTATAAGAATCAAGGCAAACCCTATAGTCCAATTTGTATGATAGCCCCACAGTGCTCCCGGGGCCCGCTAATTACTTGTAGGGCTCTGCCGTCACCTGAAGAGAGCGGGGAAAGGGCCGACACCGAACTACATACTTGAAGCGATCTCGCTTATGGAAGGCGGGAAGGAGGGATGGAGGGATGGATGAATAGACTGCCGGAGCTAGGCTTTTTGAGCTCCAGGAGCTTGCCCACCCTGACTGTGCTCGGGCAGGCGCAGTGGATCGAGAGTGATGCTGGAGTAGCTGTGGAAAAATGGATTGGATAACCGGAAAAGGTGTGGGTGCTAAGGGCGGGGCACTAAGCTGTGTATCACGGAGTTTGGGGGGCGCGGAGAGGAGAAGACTAGTGAGGGGACAGATTGAGTGGGGATACCCTCATTAGGAGGATCAGCGAAGCAATTTGTCCTTATGAATCTCATTTCATTTCTAATGTTTTTCAGCGCCTTTGAACCTTGTGTAGTGTAGGTGAAAAATATAAGTGCGCCCATGAGGATGTTCGGCGATTTCTGTTTTTGTTTTCCCTCCTCCATCTGTATGCACCGCATTCCTCGACCGAATACCCACAATGTCGTGTACTTCATCACAAACGCCCATGGTTCCAAGCCCCACAACTAGGGTGTGAAAAAATGAATTTTATCTTACCTATGATAGTAGCAAATATCGTATTTCCTACATATTGTACTACCTCGATGGACCGCCACAAACCTCCCCCAAACCTAACTCTTAGCTAAAAAAAAATAGGTTCAGAGAATATAAACATTTTCCAACACTTTGATGATCCTCTTTTCTTATTTGCCGTGCCTAATATGGTAGGGTGGACTGGTGCTGTGGGACCTTATCTCCAAGGTTTTCGGAGGTACTGTGATTTGGTTTGTAGTAGCAATGAAGGAGCCGGCGGAAGGGATTGCTGGATTCACAGAATCCAAATTATGCACGGTAACTGAGCCACCCATAGAATTGAAGTCTAGCATCAAGTGCTCCATATACGAAACCCCACATCACTTGAGGCTAAGGACGGTGAATGAATTCAGTGTTCCCAACCGTCCCGTCCGGACTGCAGGGCCCTGGCGTCCAATAGTCCCGTCCGTCCCAGGCGGGGTTGGTATGGACGGCCGGGCAAGGCGTCCGTCCTCACCATTTCCAGAAAGACTGCAGGGCCCGGCCGTCAACCTACAGTCCTGCAGTTAATATCAAGTTCCGGTAGGGCCTCGCCGTCTTTGGAATTGACGGGCGTCACCTGTAGGTACCCGCCGTCACCTGCCCTCCTGAGTGAGGACGGGCGTTACCTGTAGGTATTTCATAAAAATACCGTAAAAATACTTTCGATTCGCTATCTCCGTCAGCTTATAATAGGTTCAGTTTGACAGGTTAATAGAATTGCGTGTGTCGGTTAATGAGATTTAATAACGTCCTGATGGTTGATCTTATCCCGCATAGGAAAGCACTAACCCTTTTGAAGACTTCTAGGCAGTAGATTCGGAGATAGCAAACGACAGGAGTTTTTACGGTATTCATAATGTGTGATTGCTCTATCCGCTGAGCTGTTGCTTCATACATTTGATAAGAGAAGAAAATAGGCTTGGGGATTTGGAGGACAGAGCAGTAATATTAGGCGGGGAACTAGGGCAGGTTCCGGGGATCGGATATGAGTGCACAGCTTGGTTGATTGATGAGAAAATTTGATACCTGATACCCAAATAATATTATGATGATAGCGTTGTAATAAAGATGTTTCGTTTCTTCAAGCACAGACTCCCGGCTCGGAAATTTAAAAATAGCAGTTCAACTAAGACACCTGTAGGGCCCGGCCGTCCGTCCCGGGCATGGGTTAGGACGGACTACGATTTGGCGTCCGTCTCGTCCAAGGGCCGCAAATTTGGCGTCCGTCCCGTCCTAGGCAAAAGACGGACGGACTGGACGCTTGAGAACACTGAATGAATTGACTGTGAGCTAGGTTTTTAGCCTAATACTCTCCTAAAGAGCTCTTCCCCTCTGGTACTGGACCGGTGTACGGCTATTACCAAGATTGAGGTTGCTTTAGCATGGACCATCACGTTAGGTCATATGATAATTTATCTATGGTAGAAGGTGCTCCCAAAGAACAAGCAAGGAGCAATACTATAGGTAAATTCGCCAATAGCCTGACTTGATTTTACCGGAGGACTGGACTAGTCGCACCTGTCAATACCGTGCACTAGAGTAAACAAGTTGGATCCGCATTTCATGCCGTCAAGGCTGGTTCTGTAAGGCCGTTTTTTCTGCAACATTCCGTTCTTGAAATAGGGAAGGGAGGAGTATGGTGTCGCAGGCCTATTTCCGTTTCCATTTGAGCTTATTCCTATTGACTTTCTCTATTTCCTTACTTTCTTCCTTTGGTCAGGAACAACGGGCTAGCGGGTTAGCCCATTGGAATTTTATCTGGAGTGTCAAAGCGGGAGGATTATGAACTTCTAGACTATTTCTGCTGGTATCACAGCGTGTGGGACAATACGGGTAGCTGAAGTGCACTGCCCTATGACGGGTTATCGCTAAGGGTATTAAAGCATGTTGGCCTGGCTAGTAGGAAATTAATATAGTCCTCCGGGGGCGATTTGACAGGGGGAATTGAAGATACCGGTATGAGGTATTGTGGTATGATGAGCTAATAATTTAGGGCTCGACTGTGCCATTCCGGTGGTTTATACCGCATCCCAACATAGCGCGACAGCAACATCGCAGCTGTCGTTCTAGTCACTGCTGCTAGGCATACACAACTTTAAAGGCGATATTGTGGCAACCTCACAACCCCCCCCCCCACTCCACTTTCCATTCATCTGCTAATAGCTAATGCCCGTATCTAAGCTCTGTGGATCGATCATAGTGCTGTATTTTTCGAATCCACCCTCAGGAATACCTTCGCAAAGCCGGGCATCCTGGGTTATTGGGGTGTACCTGTATCGGTCCGGATGATCCTGGTTTTCTACGCAACTCGAATTTCCGGGGAATATGGAGTGGTGGGTTTGAGAGGCCGGCATGTAATCGCAGTTCATCAGGTTACTGCCTTCGCACTAATTTAATGCTTGTGCTTGAGAGCCGCGTGGGTGGAGAGAAAGTTGGCTGGTGGGTAAAGTGGGTTTAATCTGACATATCTAGCTTGGTAGGAATTCGGAAGTGGTTCTATAGCATGGCAGGTAAACTATTTGTTGGGTGTGGATGGGTGATGAGTGGCCTCATTGATATTGGGAATCATGTCATGAAATCACAATGTCTAGGGTCAATTATATTGCTTAAGATGGCTCTAGCGCCTGCAGGAGCCTTATATATCGGAAAGAGAAGTCTATGTACTCGAGTAAAGTTGATCTATCTGGCCATATATCCATATATCGCTAGCAGGAAAAAACAAGGAGGAAATAGATATACAAAGAAAGGTGGGGGAAAAAAGGAGGCCTGTAACAAGCGGCCATCTATTTGACTGAAAGGTAACTAAGATAACGGACCCAAGTTAAGAAATGAAATAGTACTCAATTGGGGGATGCCAAACATAAGGTGCAAAAACTCGGGAGTCTTCGTTCAAAAATTTTAACAAATATTCGGAGGCGGGGGGGGGGTATATCGTCATAAATGTAGGATCTCGGCTGATGGCGATGGTGGGAACTTTCAAGATCGTGCTATAAGTCTGACGCAGTGGACATGGGAGGGGAAAGTGGGGATGACGATCGCTGCAATAGTGTATAGTAGGCTCTCCGAGTCCAAGCGGGGGGCGGGCTGGAAAAGGAAGAATCTCACAATTTGAGCGGAATCGGTTGACTCTGCGGGGCTCTACTTCGGCTTAGGCCATTCACAGCGGGTATGGAAGTTGAGGGTCCGTATTTTCAGCAGGCTTTAGGGCTTGTACTCCTCCACATCCCCGGCGGGTAGCGTGAGAGAGTGGTGTATCACCCTGTTTATCGGGCCGGTCGGAGTCGACACCTTCCTTTTCGAGTACTAGCTTGACCACCCCTTCATGTCCCCCGAACGCAGCCTACAAGAGTGGTGTTCTACCATACTCTCCCAGCCGATCAGGGCCGACATCTTCCCGCCCTAGCAGTAGCTTTGCTACCCCTTCATGTCCCCCGATATCAGCAATCCCGAGTGGTGTTTCCCCGTACTTATCCGGGCGATTGGGGTCGACATCTTCCCGCCCCAGCAGTAGCCTGACTACTCCTTCATGTCCATTGAAAGCAGCCCACGAGAGTGGTGTTCCCTTATCTTTATCCGGACGATTGGGGTCGACATCTTCCCGTTCTAGCAGTAATTTGACCACTCCTTCATGTCCCCCGCTAGCAGCCCACCCAAGCGGTGTTCTACCATACTCGCCCGGGCGATCAGGGTCTACATCTTCCTGCCCTAGCAGTAGCTTCACTACTCGTTCATGTCCCTCGAAAGCAGCCCGCCCGAGCGGTGTTTCCCCATACCTATTCGGATGATTGGGGTCAACACCTTCCCTTTCTAGCAGTAATTTGACCACTCCTTCATGTCCCTCGAAAGCAGCCCACGAGAGTGGTGTTCCCTCATCTTTATCCGGACGATTGGGGTCGACATCTTCCCGTTCTAACAGTAATTCGGCCACTCCTTCATGTCCCCTGAGAGCAGCCCACACAAGTGGTGTTCTACCATACTCGCCCGGGGGATCAGGGTCGACATCTTCCCGCCCTAGCAGTAGCTTGACAACTCTTTCATGTCCCTCGAAAGCAGCCCGCCCGAGCGGTTTTTCCCCATACCCATTCGGGCGATTGGGGTCAACACCTTCCCTTTCTAGTAGTAGCTTAACAACCCCTTCGTGTCCATAGAGAGCAGCACGCCCGAGAGGCGTTTCATCATATTCACCCGGGCGATTGGGGTCGATATCTTCCCGCTCTAACAGTAATTCGGCCACTCCTTCATGTCCCTCGACAGCAGCCCACCCGAGCGGTGTTTCCTTGAATTGATCCGGGAGGTTAGGGTCGATATCTCCCCGTCCAAGAAGTAGCTTCGCTGCTCCTACATGTCCATTCCTTGCCGCCCACACAAGTGGTGTGCTGCCTGTGCAATCTTGTTGATTGATCTCGCAACATTCAATACTTAGGATTGCTGTCACAAGTTCAACAATTCCGAAGAACGATGCGCCGTGTAGTCCAGAGAAGAGCGGAGCAGCGCCGATGTCTCCGTTGAAACTAAGATGAGGTACCTGCCTCAAAAGTGATATAGCGGACACATGGTCATCATACTGGCCAAAGAGCTCAAGGGCGAGGGTTTTCGCATGGTCTGAGAGTTCCCTCCTCGCATGCGCTCCCCAGTATCTCGAAGAATATGCGAGGAATGGAATGCTCTGATGGTCTGGGAAAGAATGCGGCCTGAGGTTCTTGACCTGATTTGAGTTCAAGTATGTCAAGCAAGTTTCTGCGAGTATCGAGTGGGGTTTAGTGAAGAGTCTGGCGTCACTATTAAGGTACTCTTGAACGGTATAGTGGATTAACCGCACAGTCGAAGATTCCTCATCGACCGTGATCAAGCCTTGACAGAAATGTAGCAATATAGCTATCGAAGGAATATTTTCGGGATCGAATTCCGTTGATCCTATCTCCACCGCGAGCGCATTGCACAGCTCATCCACCTGTAACGGCCTTTCCGAATGACAGACCCATGTAAGAGCGGCCATCGCAAGTTTTGCATTTTCTTCGTCTTGGGTCTTTATCCTTTCTAGCGTTGCACCATATGCACCTTCCAACCCTCCTCCATCTTTTACCGCCTCGAGTGTTTTCCTCCGCCGAGCAACCGTGGCACCTCTCAGGATTGCCTCGATATGGAGAGACGCCAGTAGGAATCTAGATTCAAACATGTCAGCCATTAACCTAAAGTGTTATTCCCCTTGCCCTCGCTCTTACATACGTTTCAGAACTTATTGCGGGAATGCCCTGCATAATCTCTCGTTCCAATGTGCTGCTCATCAGATTTGGGAGCCTGTCCTTTCTAAGTTTCTCGCGCAGAAATCTAAGGACCCCATCTTTCGTAGTTTGTATAAATACAAAAGTTGCTGCTCCTTCCAATCTCCTCTCCACCTCACTCCGCACATGTGGCCTTCCCGTCATGAATATCCGAGTGCTCGGCGACCCCTGAAGAATCTGTGCCAATGATTCTAGAACCACGGTTAGATGCTCTGGAACACATTCATCGAGTGCGTCAGCACATATAAACGTGCGCTTCTTGGCTGTGATGCTCTGGAACATGTTTAAAATTCCCGAGACCTGTAGTCCTCTACCACCAATAACTCTTTTCTCCTTTCGGAAGCACTGGAGTACCACTTCGGGGATTTCCTCCATTCCGCTAACAAGCTGTCGTAGTAGGGAACCGAGAAAGTTTGCGGGCGTCTGCTCATTCCGAGTAGCAAAGTCGAAGTAAAAACAGGCAACCGCAGTATCTTCCTCCGCGGCCTCGTCACACAACTTGTCTATAACTAGCGAACTATTATCGCAGCCTATCAGCAATACCATCCTTTAATTCCCACCAAGGATACATTCTCTCTTACACAATATAGCTCTTTCCCACTCCCGGATCGCCATCACAAAATAAGGTCGCATGAACAGACTCACCCCCCCTGCCAGCGTTATGCCAGCGCCTAAATTCCTCGGTTTCCAGCACCCAGGCTCCTATGCCGTCCAGCCGCTGGGCGGCGATGTCTCGATGCCGTACCCGGGGCTCCGATGGAGATAGCCACTCAAGTATTTGAGAATTATCATCGGGGGCCGTGCTGTTGAAGCTATTTGCGATGTTGATAGAGTTACGATTATTGCTGAACGCGGGGAACATTTTTCGATTTTTCACCGTTTTGAATGTTGTCTGGAGCGGAGGTTGGTCAACTTGAGGTCTGTTAATGCAATTACTTGGAATTGGGGGGAAGCGGGGTTGTTGTCCCGCAAAGCCTTGCACCCGAGCTATTCGACAGCGGTCCAATCACAGGATCCTATTTCGGTTACCAAAAACGCCAGAGGAATGCCTATGTCAGCAGCATTGTCCGGGTTCATAGCCAGGTGCAACTGTACTCGAGCAGAGCGCGGTGGTAAAATCTTTCACATGACCTACCTGTATGGCAACAGCAGCAGGAGCTGGCAGTGCTTCCCACCACCTATTGCGAGGAGCTCGGGGGACCCTACAATCGTGACCTCTCTCAAATCCCCGGCCCACCCGCAGTACCGGTGGTTCCTATTGCAACACTCTCAGAGTTCTCCTAGAAGCTGGCGGAAAAACTCGCTAGATAAATTGTTCTAAGTCGCTTCGGTTTTCATTTTCTCTCTCCCGAGCTCTGCTCCGATTGGCGCTTGGCAAGCCGCTGAGCTCCTGTTTCACAGTACAGTATCTGGTTCTTCGAGGCGGAATTTTCGGTACTCGAGTACCGGTGTGGGGGTAATTCACTGCCTTCCTCTAGTTGGATGGTGTGTTGCGCATGCCGTATTCCCCTCCTGTCGCCCGCGGCGTGGCTTCTCAGTAAATCAGTCAATAGACCTGTGCAAAGTAGCTCTGAAGATAGAGTGGCTAAAGGCTTTCACAAGGGTAAGACAAAGACTGAAGCACTTGAACCAATTGAGAAGGAAAGGAAATGTTGTGAGTTGACTGGTTGATCCCCAGGTGGTTGCTTGTTGTAGACTAGAATACCGTACAGGAAGGAGATATTTATAGGCAAAGCACCTCTGTGCCAAGACCCACTAGTACTCGGGTAGGGTCATAAAGGTCGGAAAAAAAGATCGGCAGGGTCAGGTGGGGTAGTTAGGAGACCGGTTGCTTCAGTGGAAAAAATTCTCGCCCTGGGGGACACCAGGAATCCGGATCGAAGGTGTTGATGTCTGGCACCTACCGGTATACATAACTATAATGATGATGAAATTCCCAGTATGCAGTTCAATCTATTCATTTATTTGGGTCTCTTGGAGGGACTACTGGTGTTCCAAAAGCCCTGCTTCCTTTTCCTCCTTTTGTCTCAGAGTTTCCCTCTACAATCTCAATAGAATTCGCAGTACACAAATACATGCAGAACGGACAATTGCTGTGCTTAACTTCCCCAGATTAATGACATCATGTAACAATCCTCCCCTTTCCACCCACCCTCCATCATCAACAATGATCAACAGGTCTAATCCTTGTCTCGCCACCGAAAGTTTTCCGACCTTTTTGACCCTACCCGAGTACATGAATTTTGGCCGCTGCCAGATAGGCTACCCATCACATCAGACTACGAGTACCCTACCGTATTTTTTCGTGTTATCCGGTTTTTCGCCAAGACCGGGCGTTGCTTTGTGTGGGCGGTGCCTGGAGTCTGAAATAGGCCCCCTAAATGCTCCCATTCCCATAGTAACTAAGGGTGGGTTTTAGGTGTCCTGTACTTCACTCCTTAGTGCGTGGCGCCTGTTTGATCACCATCCTAACCCTTGCAGAAGGTGATTGTGACACACTCAGCCGCATAACAGTAGACACCTGAAATCCACACCTCAGTTACTATGAGAACTGGGGGAACCGAAGGGGCCATTTTAGACTCCAGGCACCGCCCAACCTTAAGTAACGCCCGGTCTTGGCGAAAAACCGGATAACACGAAAAAATACGGTAGTACAAACCCTGCCCCACACCGGTACTGCCCCTCCAGGATACCCTTGCGCAGTCAATGGAGAAAAAAAGGTCCGGGAGCGGTGGGCACCTTTCGCAACCTTTTGGAAAACTACAAGAACCTCGCATCCCCATTCAATCCCCACCCCTCTTGTGTCCATTTTCCTTCCCCACTACCTCCCCGCCAACCCACTCCGCTAGCAACACTGGGCACCACCCATGAATTCCTAAGCGAATGCAAAATCTACTTCGGATCAAACACTCTCCTCCCTATCCCGGTAAATGCCCCACCGCCCCGCTTCCATGCCCTCCCCCTCCGAGCCTCATCCGAGTCCTACTCCAAGCCGTACTCGAGTACTCGAAAACTGCCTAGAAGAGAGCTAGCCCGCCCAAAGCGCCGCCCAGCCCTAACCTTCGCGTGGGATATCGTTTTAAGAGAAGTTAAGGCGGGTGGTGAGCACTCGAGTTCGCAGGGGCATAGGTGACAGCCATCCTCCTGCGCCCGCAAAGGGCAAAGACAGCCATACGTGAGATTAACCGACGGAAGTTCTACGTTCTCAAAACAACGCTTTCGCGCACCCACGATAAGACCCTCGGCCAGCCGGAGACCTCGAAGGTTGGGAGAAGATTCTCCATATCGCCTAGTGATCCCTAGCGTCCCGGTAACTCTCTAAGCCCTTACTCGCAGGGTCAAAGCGTTTTTTAAAAAAGACAGCTCTTGCATACCACCAAAATTTAGCCTTTTTGCTAAGATCTCGACCGTATGCAATTGCAGTCCTTTTAAAAAACGCTTGGACACCGCGAGTACCGGAATACAGTCTAGGAGCCTCGGGAATGCGTCTCGAGCTCTACGAAGGTACAGCGCCTAAGTTTTGAATATTTTACTAGCAGGGGATGTTCGACTAACAGGGATGAGGAGGTGAATTGGGTAACCACTATACCCAATTCGCTGCCCTTATACCCGATTTGCTGCCTTGGCCCCTGCTAGCGTAACACCCCTGCTAGTAAAATATTCAAAACTTAGGTGCTGTACCTTCGTATGGTACTGTAAGAGCGTTCGTTTCTCGGGAAATGCTGCCGTCTGAGCGGATGACGCTAGGTCCCTACAGCCCTCTGCCGATTGGCTGTTCCCGGACGGTACCTACAGGGCCCACCCCATCACTTCCAGTCCCCACCAATTACGGTACTTGCAGTTCCCGCCAGTCACTTTGGGGGACTCGGCAGATTCCGTAACTTGACACCTCTAGTCCCCCGCCCGTTCCAAGCAATCATCCGAACGGACGCTAAGATGCCCACCCGTTCCGGGCCCCAAGATGGACACACAAGACGCTTAGATTCGCCAATATTGCCGCCTCACACCTCACTACCACGCTCAATCACGGTGAGGATAGGGAGGAAACGGGGGAAGGGCCGATACCGGAATACATTCTTGGAGAGATCTCGCTCACGGGGGGCAGAGGGAAGGGCTGGCTGGGTGGGTTGCGGAAGCTGGGCCTTTCGAGCTCGGGATATTTGCTCGTTCTGGCGATGATCCCCAGGCAGGTGCAGTGGATCGAGAGCGCTACTGGAACAGCTGTGGCGAAGTGGATTAGATAGCAGGGCAAGGCGCCGGGTTCTAAGCGTGGTGGCACTGAGGTGTGCGCCGGTATCGCGGAGACTGTGTGGCGCAGGAGGTGGAGGTGAGAGGACTATTTAATGGGATAGATTTGGGGGGGGGGGGATAATTTTATTATCGGTATGGGTATTGGAGTAATTTGTCTTTATATTTCTTAGGTCCTCCCCTTGTTTTTTCTTCAAGATTTCTTGGGCCTTGTAGAAAGTAATACGTTCATAAGCCCATTTGGCAAATTCACCTCATTTTGGTTTCCCCCCCTCATATATACCACATTCTCCTACCAAATACATACAAGGTCGTGTGCTCAATCACAAATACCCATAGTTCCAACCACTACCACTATCGTATGACAAACTTATTTCATTCCACTACCGATATAACAGTGGTAAATATTATATTTCCAACTGTGCTATCCTGATAGGCGCCACAAACCTCCCTCGGCTATCGAAATAGACCAGATTAAAACAATACACACAACTTCTATCACTCTTGCTGATTTCCTTTTCTCATCCGTGGTGGTGGGCACTGGTACGGCAGGGTGGACATGCGTAGTGAGGCCTATTCTACAAAGTATTCATAGGTGCTGTGGCATGGTCTTCACCGCAACATAAGTGGCGCTGGAAGCCGGTGCGAATTACCCATAATAGATTAAATGTAACAAAGGTAAGCCTCTGAGATGCCCCTCATTCTGAGAAAATCCTCTCAGATGCCGTAGCAAATACACCATGTAAATTTTGTTCGCAGTCAATTTCACGATTTCTTCCGTTGCACACATGCTTGAAAATTGAGAAAAAGTAGGATATTGTAAAGAGCCTAACTACAGGATTCAAAACTAATTAAATTGTAGCGTTGATAAACTACAGATTGGGTACATATTGGGAACTAGTTGTCATGGTGGGTGGGTAAATGGTTATGCCAACCGCCACCACAAGCCGACCATTTCTGCTGTAAGTGGACAGAAGGTAACCCGAGGGGCACTGATTATACATAACTTGCAATTTAGCACTGCTGTCTAGCCTCATTAGCTCATAGCGATACCCAGGGAACCCAGGGGTCATTAGCTTCAATTTACCGGGTTGCGTGAAAACACTCAAAAGCACTGACAAAAACAAAATTGCTCCACGCTCTGCCCTTTGGCCACCCGAATCTTCACCTTTTGCTTCACAATATCTCACTCGACCAGGAAGATGACATTGATCACCAGGTGAATAAAAAAATTTAAATTCCACAACCCCCATCAAAATTCCACTCCTCTCTAGCACTAAACTAATGTACTAGTAGTACTGGGGTCGAGGTACTCTTAGCACGTACTATCGCGCTAGGCTGTATGGTAAGCTATCTCTCTGGGTGAAGCGGCTTCGACAGAGTCAGCCAGCCAGACAATCCCATTGGTAAATTCCCAACAAACGGATAGCCTGGTTTACCCTGAGTATGGTAGGGGGCTAGTCGCACATATCAAAACTATGCATCAAGGTAAACAGGCTGGACAAACACTTCCCACTATCGACGCCGGTGCCCAGGGACCTTTTTTCCCACAACATTTCACTACTTATTATAGGAAGGTGGGTAGTACGGTGCTGCAAGCTTGTTTTCTGTTTCTCTTGGGCCCTTGTTCCTATCTTCTTTCCTAATTTCCTTACATTCTTCCCGTGGTTAGGAACACCGGGCTCCCGGGTTAGCTCATTGAAATTTAGCGGGAGTGTCGAAGCTGGAGGATTGTAAACTTGTAGTCTACAGCTTCTGGCTTCACAGCTGGTGGGACAATAGGGGTCGTTTTAGCACCATGTAGCTAGCGATGGCCAACGGAATTAGAGCATGTTGGCCAGGCCAGTTGGAAATTGATACACTCCTCCGAGGGCGATTTGACAGAGGGGGAATTGGCGGATAAGTATGGGGATTATTACAGGGATGAGTATTTTGGTATGATGAACTAATAGTTTACGGCCTAACTGTGCGATTTCGGTAGTCTGCCGCTATCCCAACATAGCGCTACAGCCACATCGCAGTGGTCGTTCTAACTACAGCTGCAGAGCACACACAGCTTGAAAGGCGATACTATGGTAACACGACAACCCTCCCTCTCACCCCCCCTACTCGACTTTCCAAAAACCTTCCGACATTCAAGGCCTATATTTAAACTCGGTGAATTCCTCACGAAGCTTCACCTCCTAAACCCCCCCCCCCCCCCCCCCCCGATAATACCTTCACAATGCCGTGTACCCTAGGTTATAGTTGGGCTATACTTGTATTAGTTAGGATGATCCCCGATTTTCTAACTCTAATTTCCGGGGAATCTGCAGTGGTGGGTCTGAGAGACTGGCGTGTAATGACAGTGCATCAGGTTGTTGCATTTACGCTAATTTAATGCTTGTGCTCGAGCGCTACGTGGGAGGAGAGAAACTTGTCTGGTGGATAACGCGGGTTTAATCTAAAAAACCCATCCTGGTATCGTGGGAATTCGGGAGTGGTTCGGTAGCATATCATGGAAATTATTTGTTGGGTCAGGGTAGGTGATTCGAGCCGTCCTTGATATTAGGAATCATGTCGTGAAATCACAATATCGAGGGTCGGCTATAGTTCTTAAGGTTCCAGGGGCCTGCAAGAGGCTCATGTATCTGAAAGAGAAGTCTATGTGCAGTTGATCTACCTAGCCATCTATCCATCTATCGCTATCAAGGAAAAACAAGGATGAAATAGACTCATGGGGAAAAGTGGGAAAAAAAGGAGGTTTGTAACAAGGGACCATCTACTCGGCTATGGAAAGGAGCCAAGATAGGGGACCGAAGTTAAGAAATGGAATGGTACTCAATTGGTGTATGCCAAACCCAGCGTACAGAAACTCGGGAGTCTGCGTTTATAAATGCTAACAAATGTTCGGAGGTTGGGGGTATATCAACATACATGTGGAATTTACGCCAAGAGTGTTGGTGAAGAATTTCGGGGCCGTGTTATAGCACAGGCGTAAAGGACATGGGAGGGGAAAGTGGGAGTGATGGTGGCTAAAATAGTGTATACTAGGCTCTCCGGGAGTGGGTGGGTGCAGGCTGGAAAAGGAACAATCTCACACGACTTGAGCAGAATCGGTTGACTGCCCGGGGTTATACTTCGGTATAGGGCATTCATAGCGGATGGAGAAGGTGAGGGTCCGTATTTTCGACGGATTTCTGGGCCTGTAGTAGCTGCACTACTCCCCCATGTCCCCATTTAGTAGCGTGAGAGAATGGTGTATCGCCCTGTTGATCGGGCAGGTCGGGGTCGACACCTTCATGTTCGAGTAATAGTTTGACAACCCCTTCACGTCCATGGAGAGCAGCCCACCCAAGTGGTGTTCTACCACACTCGCCCGGGTAATCAGGGTCGATATCTTCCCGCCCCAGAAGTAGCTTGACTGCTTCTTCATGTCCATTGCAAGCTGCTGTCGCGAGTGGGGGTTGCCCGTGTTGATTTGGGTGATTGGGGTCGACATCTTCCCGTCCCAGTAGTGATTTGACCACCCCTTCATGTCCCTCGTGAGCAGCCCACCAGAGTGGTGTTCCACCCCGATTGCCCGGGCGATCGGGGTCGACATCTTCCCGTTCTAGTAGTAATTTGACCACTCCTGCATGTCCCCCGCGAGCAGCCCAGAAGAGCGGTGTTCCACCCTGATCACCCGGGCGATCAGGGTCGACATCTTCCCGTCCTAGCAGTAGCTTGACTACTCCTTCATGTCCCTTGAGAGCAGCTTCCCCTAGTGGGGGTTGCCCGTATTGATTTGGGTGATTGGGGTCGTCATCCCGTTCTAGTAGCAATTTGACCACCCTTTCATGTCCCTCGCGAGCAGCCCAGAATAGCGGTGTTCCACCCTGGTCGCCCGGGCGATTGGGGTCGACATCTTCCCGTCCCAGTAGTGATTTGACCACCCCTTCATGTCCCTCGTGAGCAGCCCACCAGAGTGGTGTTCCACCCTTATCGCCAGGGCGATTAGGGTCGACATCTTCCCGCCCTAGTAGTAGCTTGACCACTCCTTCATATCCCCTGAAAGCAGCCCACCCGAGCGGTGTTTCCGGGCACTTATCGGGGCGATTAGGATCAACATCTTCCCGCTCTAGCAGTAACTTGACCACTCCTTCATGCCCCAGGGAAGCAGCAGTCACGAGTGGGGGTTTTCCGTTTTGATTTTGGATATTGGGGTCGACATCTTTCCGTTCTAGTATTAATCTAACGACCCCTTCATGTCCCTCGCTAGCAGCCCAGAATAGCGGTGTTCCACCCTGGTCGCCCGGGCGATTGGGGTCGACATCCTCCCGTCCTAGCAGTAGTTTGACCACTCCTTCATGTCCCTTGACAGCAGCCCACCCGAGTGGTGTTTCCGGGGACTTATCGGGGCGATTGGGATCAACATCCTCTCGTTCTAGCAGTAACTCGACCACGCTTTCATGTCCCTCATGAGCAGCACCCCCGAGTGGGGTTAGATCATAGTGATCGGGGAGATTGGGGTCGACGTCTTTCCCTTTTAGTAGTAGTTTCGCCACTCCCACATGCCCATTCCTCGCCGCCCACGCAAGTGGTGTGCTACCTGTGCAATCTTGTTGATTGATCTCGCAACCTCCAGCATTTATAACCGCAGTCACGAGCTCAACAATCCCGAAGAACGATGCGCAGTGTAAACCAGAGAAGAGTGAAGAAGTACTGATGTCTCCGATATGACTGGGTGGCGTTTCCTGCCTTAAAAGCGATACAGCGGACACGTGACCTTCGCACTGGCCCAAGAGCTCCAGCGCAAGGGCCCTTACATGGTCTAAGAGTTCTCTTCTTGCATGTGTTCCCCAGTATCTCGAAGAATATTTGAGGAAAGGCATGCTTTGATGTTCTGAGTGAGAATGGAATGCGAGGTTCTTGACTTGTGGTGAGTTTAGATAGGTTAAGCAGGTTTCCGCAAGTACCGAGTGAGGTTTACTGAAGAGACCTGGATGGCTAGAGAGATATTCTTGGACGGTATAGTGAATTAACCGCACGGTCGAGGATTCCTTATCCACCGTGACGAATCCTTGGCAACAGTTTAGCAATGTTCTTATCGGGGGGACATTATCGGGATCGAAATCCGTTGCCCCTATCTCCACAGCCAGCGCATGGCACAATTCATCCACCTGTAGCGGCCTTTCCGAATGACAGACCCAAGTGAGAGTGGCCATCGCAAGTTTCGTCCTTTCCTCGCCCTGAGCCGTTATCCGGTCCAGTGTTACACCATATGCATCGCCTAACCCCGCTCCATCTTTTATTGACTTGAGTGTTTTTCTCCGCTGAGCAATAGTGGTACCCCTCAAGATTGCCTCGATATGGAGTGAAGCTAGTAGGAATCTAGATTCGGATGTCAGCGGTTGATCCAAGGTAGCGATTCTCTTGCCCTCGTTCCCACTTACGTTTCTGAACTTATTGCGGGAATGCTCTCCATAATCTCTCCCTCCAATTTACTGCTCATTGTATCTGGGGCCGTGTCCTTCCTGAGTTTCTCGCGCAAAAACCTCAGGACCCCATCTTCGGTAGTCTGTATATATATGAAAGTCGCCACCCCACCTAATCCCCTCTCCACCTCGCTCCGGACATGTGGCCTTCCCGTCATGAATATGCGAGTATACTGGGACCTTTGCAGAATATGCCCTAATGATTCAAGGACTACCATTCGATGCTCCGGTACACATTCGTCAAGCGCGTCCACACATATAAATGTGCGCCTTGTCCCTGCGATGGCCTGGAACATGCTCAAAATCCCCGAAACTTGTAGCCCTCTACCCCCGATAACCGTCTTCTCTTTTCGAAAGCCTTGCGTTACAGCTTCCGGAATTTCTCCAGGTCTACCGATAAGCTGTCTCAGTAGGGAGCCGAGCATATTTACTGGTGACTGCTCACTCCGGGCGGCATAGTCGAAATAGAAGCACGCAACCGCAGTATCCCCTTCGGCGGATTCGTCGCATAGCTTGTCCACAACCAGTGAACTGTCATTGTAGCCAGTCAGCAATACCATTCTTTGATTCCCCACAATGATACATGCTTTCTTACACGATGTAGCTCTTTCCCACTCCCGGGTTGCCGTCGCAGAACAATGTCGGATGATAGGCTCCATCCTCCACACTACCGGTATTCCAGCGTCTGAATTCCGTGGATTCTAGCAGCCAGGCTCCTATGCTGTCCACCCGCTGGGATCCGATGTCTCGATGGCGTACTCGCGGCTCTAATGGAGATAGCCATTCCAGTATTTTAGACCTGTCATCGGGGGTAGTGTTAAAGCTATTTGTGATGTTGAAAGCGTTATTGATACTGCTAAAAGCTTGTGACATTTTGTTGATTTTCGCCGCTTTGGATGTTGAGAGCGAGGTGTTGATTGACTTGGGGTCCGTGAGGGAAATTATGTGGAATGAAGGAAAAGCGGGGTCGATGGTGAAGTGAGCCTATGTTAAGTGAGAACGGACCAATCGCTGGATCAAAAATCTGTTACACAAAGGCTTGAGGACCATCGGTACTCGTACTGTGGGGTATGGAAAGTGGTTTTATCAGATAGCACTTTTCTTGATAGCTAGTTCTTTCATGAACTACGTAGATAGGTAGTTAGCGTGGGAGACCGATTTGGCTAGCTTAGATTACGTACTTCAAGGCCCTTAAGCGGTTTGGAAGTCACTGTAGGTAGAGAGTGAAAAAACAACACACGAACAACCTCAGCGTGAGGACGATTTCTTAACACTTCTGTGATTGGTTTTTTTCTTTTATCATCGGATCATCGAGGATCATCTAGGGATTTCGGTTACTTCGGGTTGTGAGAGCGGTGATTGCCCCTCCCGGAATATCATCGGTCATTTGGTTCTTTCCTTCGTGTTTGTTCAGTCACTTCCGTTCCCGGAGTTGATTTTACTACTATCTGCTCTTAGCGTCAGCAGGACCCGAAATCCTCCTCTCAGTACCCACACCCTGGCCAGGTTCGCATGTGCTAGTATTTAGTACTAGTATTGTAGCAGCCCCATTGAACCATACTGGTAGCACTCTCTGCCTTTCTTCCGATAGATTACAAAGCAGTAGAAATTTGAGGGGTTGATACCGGCAGTGCAACTAGAAACTCTTTGATATCTGTCGGTGAAGCCATAGATTATTATTCACAAATCATGGCCATTATATAATCCAGGGATCCCGCACCTCTAAGCTGCCGCTCAAGCGGGCGCCAGGCGAAGTCGCCCGGTATGATAAGGAAGCTTAACGCATTAACATGCTTTTTCTTATGGATACTGGTAGGGGTCCAATGAATCTTAATGCGCTAAAGACGTAGATCTGCGGAAAAGACGCAGGAGAAACACTGTAGTCAGAGCCCCTTACACCACCAACAGTTGCTTTACTTCCCGGCTACACCCATCGCGAGGAGTTTAGAGTTCGGGAGACCACACAATTATAGCCGCTCTCGGATCCCCGGCCTCTGGTGCCGGCGGCGGATTCAGCAAGGGAATATTAACCTCCTCATCCCCCATTCGATCCCCATAGGGACCCTCTACCATCTATTTCCCCACCCACCACCAATTTGGGTTACAGTCCGGGGGCATACGCTCGGGCTCTAGGGTAAGGAAATAATGTTGTTTAGGAGGGCGAAGGCAGGCCTCATTGCCCTCTACAGATCGGCAATCCCCTAACTGTACCTGCGGGACCCGCTAATTACTTGTAGGGCCTACCCGTCACCTGGAGGAAGTGGGGAAGGGGCCGATCCCGAACTACATGCCTCAAGGGATCTCGCTCACGAAGGCCGGAAAGAGGGTAGAACCGATGGACTGCGGAAGCTAGCCTTTTTGAGGTTTGGGTGTTTGTTCGTAGTGGCGATGCTCCCCGGGCAGGCGCAGGGGACCGACAGTGCTGCTGGAGCAGCTGTGGAAAAATGGATTCGATAACCGGATAAGGTGTAGGGTGCTAAGAGCGGGACACTAGGGAGTGTATCACGGAGGTCAGGCGTGTTGGAGATTAACCCCTTTAGGCTGCTCACCATATATTTGCCATTCCCACTGGATGGGAAACACGACTACGATTAGCTATAAGCCTAAAACGAACGATGGCTTCACGAATGTTCCACCACTATTAGCTTCTTACCATCTAACACCCTGATCCTGCATACCTAGTGCGACATCACCAAACACCGATTCACCAACGATGAAACACAAACACCAGCAAGAGCCGAACATCCATCACCCTCGGTGACCGACACTACCCTCGGCAGGTGGCATAACACTACCCTCGGCCACGATACTTCTACCTCGGATATGAATCGGCACAACGCAAAAGAAGGACGACCTAGGGACAGAAAGTGGGAGAGAAATCTGGCACGCTCTGAAAGTGTGCTGGAAGGAAGGTTTTCACTTGAGGAGGATATAAGATAGACTGTTCTTCCCTTTGTTTGTTCGTTATCAGTTGATCATCGCATTTTCACTCACAGTCCTACGGTTATCTCTTGTCTTGTCAAAGTCATTCGTTATTGTATGCGATCTCCTTATTCTTTGGCTCTTCTCTTATATCTTTTGTCCGTCATCTTTATTCGTATCAATAAAAGTGTTCGCACCGTTCGGGAAACGAAAGATTAGATCCACTGCGCCCTACCGCCTATTAGTTGTTTAAAAAGGCGGCACAGAGGAGAGAAGACTACGGGTGGGATAGGTTGATGGGGGGTAACCTTAATTAGGAGGATTAGAGAAGTGACTTATCCGTGATGTGGATTTGATCTCTTTTTAAATGTTTTTTTTTAACATTTTTGAACCCCCGCGTAGTGTAGGTAAAAAGTCTAAGTGCTCTCATGAGCATATTTGGCAGTTTCAGTTTTTGTTTTCCCCTTCCATATATACCGCATTTCTCTACCGAACACACACACTGTTGTATACCCGATCACAAATGCCCATGGTTCCAAGCACTCCCACCATTATGTTACAAATCGGTTTTATCTTACCCATTATAGTAGAAAAAACACTTTATTTCCCACAGACTGTACTATCATATTATCCCGATGGGCCGCGACAAACCTCCCCCAACCAAGCCCTCAGCCAACAAAAATCAAGCAGGTTAAGAGAATATAGACAATTTTTAACACCCCGCTGATCACCTTTTTCCTATTCGCCCTGGTGAATATGATAGGGTGGGCTTGTGCCGCAGGACCCTATCCACAAGGTCTGCGGGGGCACTGTGAGTTGGTTTTTAGTAGCAATGGACGTGCCGGCGGAAGGCATTGCCGGATTTACAGAATCCAAATTATGCATGGTAAAGAACTCACCCATAGAATTAGAGTAGTATCAAGAGCTCCCTATACAGAAACCAATATCACTCGACTAGGAACAAAGAATGAATTGGCCGATGAGCTAGTTTTTCAAGTCCACTATGCTCCTAAAGAGTTGAGGGGGGGGGGGGGGC
>Ga0307517_10004235_pt1 | contig 22125 bp, 17 predicted proteins | sample 23_EM_MG_FD_194515 | JGI IMG/M metagenome (GOLD analysis project Ga0307517, IMG submission 194515) | Populus trichocarpa ectomycorrhiza microbial communities from riparian zone in the Pacific Northwest, United States - 23_EM | ecosystem: Host-associated > Plants > Roots > Unclassified | place... | reverse complement strand
GCTCTTCCGATCTCCACAGAATTTTCAAGTCTGATTTTTCCAGGTGTATGTACAACAACGGGTATAGTCTAAAAGTAATAACAGCCCAATACAGTCCTACTTTTTGTTCCTAAAATAACACCTCTATTCTCTCTCTCACCAATCCAATTGAAACTAGCTTTTATATATATAAAGTGTATAGAAAACGTGCATTTATTAGGTTCCTCCGGAAGGAAACATCAACACCTCCTCTTTTTTGCACTATCAACCCTGCTCTTTTTTTGGTTCGACAAAAAAAAAATCTATTTTATTCGTCACCGAGCATTCTCTTCATATACTGTGTGTTATCTTATACATATCATAGAGTGCATGCCACACACACAGTGCGCACCGAATCTCAATGATATTAATAAGCAGCCAAGCAGGCATGCCCAGTTAGGAAAACTCGTCGAGAACTGCCATAAATTTCAATGGGCGTATGTAAAAGAGGAAATAATATTTAAATATTCCCACAACGTAATTTTCAAGTAATATGCTACGTACAGCTAAATTATACATCAACAAGTATTGTGCGAGTCAGTTGGCGCTGGCCTTGCTTGCATCTTAATTCCCAAACAATTAACTGATGATGCTACACAACTGTCATGCCATGCAATAATTAATACCCACTGATCGAGTTCAGATATATTAATTATTCCACTACAAGCCTGATCACCTCGCTTTGCCTGCCTCTTGTTTTGTGTTTGACATTGCAAATTAAATACATATAAACAAGGGAACACAGGGCTTCCCAAATAATGAAAAAAGAAGGCTTTCTTTGTATATAACGTGTCAAGCCAAGTCCATACCAACGAAGATTCACGATTTAGCCGTTCTCAACGGGGTCAAAATTATCCACCACGCACACCACCGTGGTTTCAAACAGAACCGCCATCCAAGACTTTCTTTTGCCCTCCCGAACGGTTACGTAACGTACAATAACTTCACCTTTTCTCTTCCTTGTTCTTCATTTTTTTTTTAACTCTAACATTATTTACACTTCATTTCAAAAAAAATCATGCGCCAGTTTTTTCAATCTTTAAATAAAAAATATATCATATGTATGGATATTATAACATCTGATTTTTTTTTAATTATAAATGTCATAGAACAGAAAAATTAATTATTCCCTGCTTGTTTAGCTAGGATTAATTTTTAACTATATATGATACAGATTGGACGATATTCGTCTCCAATTTAATATGGCTGACCAAATACTTTCTGATATTTTCACTCCTGTTATCTTATATCTCCAAATACTAACAAACAAGGCCTAGCTAGTTGGATCTCGAAGTGAAAGTTTGTCGGGAGAAGCTTTTTAGCTCCGTGGGGCTCCCTTGCCCTCGGACTGTGGTGATGGTTAGGCCAGTCCAATAAATAACGGGCCGTGGAGGCCCATTTGCGACACTCGTATGCTTTTTCAGAAAGGTTATAGCAACAGTTGAAAGCTAGATGGTTGTTTGTAAAAAGATGTTCTAAAAGTCGCAATTATTTCATGTCAATCAAGCATAAATATAAGGAATGCAAGATATATAATATACTGAAACCTGTCAGAACAGCTCCTGCCAAGCCTTGTTTCTGTGTCTACTACGTACGTCTATCTATATACAGGAATCATGAAAATCTAGTAAAAAAACTAATGTACAAAATAATGAAATGATTGTATCGTAATCTTATTTCCAAAGAATAAAAACACAGTGATTGATTTATGCTAATCCAGATCGAAGTCATTGAACTGTGCGAGTTTCTGTACCTAAACATAGAGATTTTCTGTAGTTGATTGCTTATTAGATGTCGTCGTCGTCTTGGAAACAAATGCAATTAATTTGATAGATAGATATTTGTGGTCCATGGAACAATCTCAATTCAACCCGAATGAGAACAAAAGCAGAGGTTGGAGAGCTTACCAAAGAGGCAGAGGGTGGAAGACGACACAACTAATAAACTAGAAACACCGAAAGCAACACTTGTGGAGGGAGGGTGGGGTTGATTGTAAATTCACGAAGGGTGCTTTACGGGAAATGAGAAATGACGACGTGTGATGCCAAAGGCAACACCACAACCCAAGAGCCTTATCAACAATGTGATCTCACGAGGACCATTAGTTTATTCTCTCCTGTTTTAATCTGATGATGAGGATCATGATCATGATGATCACGATGATGAAGGGCCATTCACTCGGTGTATGTATCGATATAAAAATCCAAAAACTGAAAGCAGGTTAATTAGAGCAAGATATAGGAGAGGGTCGAGGAGGAATAAAGCCAATTTGCATTATGCACAGTGGCACCCATTAGGAGAACGCCAACTTGCGGGACATCATGCATGCTATCTTTTTAGTCAGGATAGGTTTGTTTTTGAAAAACAGTTTTTGAATAATTATTTTTCAAACTTTTTTATATTTATTTGTTATTAGAAAAGTTGCCCAACACAAAATACTTTTCAGTCAAAGAAAAATTTAACTTGGTTTTCAGGAAAATGTTTTCCTGTAAAATTTGGACGGAAAACATTTTCCGAAAATTATGAAAAATTTATAAATATCATATTATTTGCTGATTATATCAAATTTGGTTTTCAAACTTTTGATTGCTATATATATATATATTTTGTTTTGAATATTAATTTTTCAATTTCATCTCTTAAAATTTAATTTTTATATTAATTTTGGTCCTTATTTTTATAATTGTTATTTATTTTTTCCTTATTATTTTTTTATTGAAATTTTTTATCTATCAAATTTGATCATCATTCTTTTGATTGTTACTTATTTTATTTGAAATAATTTATGAAATGTTAATTATTATTATTTTAATTTCTTCATCTTTTTTTTAGATTTGATCTCTATTATTTTGATTATTATTTATTTTATTTGAGATAATTTATGAAATTATATTTTTTTTCAATTTCATTCTCATTCAACTTTTTAATTTGTAAGATTTCTTCCTTATTATTTTAATAAACTTGAGAAAAATAAAACATTAATAAGTTATTTTCCAGCTTATTTTTCATAACATAACCAAATACTAGAAAATATTTTTCAATTTATTTTTCATTACACTACCAAACATTAAAAAATAATTTATTTTTCTGAAATTTACTTTTAAAAAAAAACTATTTTTTTTTAGCAAATAAACGACCTTAGTTTCTTGACAGACAAGGAGAACCGAAACTGAAGCGATGACATTAGTACCGATCCTTTCTACCTCCTCCGTCTCCTCTTCCTCGTCGCACAAGTGGCTGAATATGGCCCCATGGCCCAAAGGGACGGGGCATGTGTCCACCCTAACCATGTAGTGAACAAAACGTGGCACTCCCTTAGACGTCTAATGACTAGGCACCGCACAAACAGACAAAGCAGCCTCGTAAACTCTGGCCTTTGCCACCAAGTTTGAGCTGATTTCCTTGGAAAGTTGAACCTTGGAAACGTCACCATTACTTAGCTTCGTCCTAAACCTCAATAAGACGAGTTGCAACCGTCTTTTTGGCCCCCAATAATCCATTAAACAATCAATTTAGGGAGTCTCTACTTCGATTTTTCATGGAAGATTATTATATATTACGAAAGGGATACTGCTACTCCTACGACTCCTGTTAAGCTAAAAATATTAAGTGGAGGGATAAGAAGGGGAAAGGCACAAATTGATGAGTGGGGAGGTGGGCGAAGGAGAGTGCGCTCAACGCAGCCTTTCAGATTCCTCAAGGCTCTCATCCACTTATTTTTTTATTTAATTAATAGAGAACAGAGAAGGATGATGGTGAAAGATTGGGATCTTAGGAGCATCTGGAGATGGCTGTCCTTGTCCCTCCGAGCATTTCGTGTCTCCTAAGCTTTTCTCTGATTTGAACACCATCCCATCTCAAGATTTTAGACTACTAATTCATCCGCTTTTGATTTTTGTTTTTACCGTTCTAAGCAACTTGCAATATCTTTAACTCCCTTCAAACCCCTCTTAATTTTCAGGCTCGAAACGTACACCTCACAATACACTATTACCTGGCAAATTGGCTTGACAGCATATAATCACTCCCTTTGGGAATATCATCTACCAAAAGATTTAAGGGCCTGCTAATCTTATGCGGCAACAGCGTTTCAAGAGGTTGGCCGTGCAAATAGCATGAAAAATATGCCTTTTTACGATCAATTACCGTTCAAAACACGATTAGCCTCGCAGACAAACATCTAGTTAACAACAAAGTGAGAAAAAAATCTAACTGTGTTAACTGGAAACGGCGACTCAATGAAAATACAATCGATGATGTGCCCATTTTGTTAGGGGGATTGAAAGAGATAGTTGAGGTTTGTGCTACCCATAAAACAGAACCCACCTTCGCATCAAGCCCAATTCCTACGTGAAAGCGAACCTAACATTTAGCACAGAGAAATTTGAAAATGTTAAAAAGAGAATTATACTTTATGTACCCTCCTCCTATTTTGGGTGAGGAAAACGGAAGAAAATTAAGCGTAAAATCAATCAAGAACCATTAGACCATCTTTTTCATCTTCAGGGATGGTATCTTATTTTTTTTTTATAACAGGAATGGTGTTTTATTGCTCTCTCTCTCCCCCATCAAAAAAAAAAAAAAAAAACGAAAAAGACGTATGTGGTCTGCTTTACATCTCGAGAATCTTTATCTAAAACTTGACCAGGATGGCTGTACTTTCCTAGCTACTCCATCATATTCATTACAAAATCATGCATGTATAAGAGAAAACACACACAGACACAGCTCTACAATTCACAATGGACCCATTAATGACCAAAATAAGAAGCTGCCAGCTCATTTTTCCATGCAAATAACCCCACTCCCCTGTATGCATAGACGAAAGGTGTCTCAAATTGCACATATATAGAATATGAAATAAAAGATCACAGAGGAGATGCCGGAACACAAGGTATAACTTTAAATATCACTATCCACAAGGACAAACCACGGTGTTCTGTATACATTCCATGCTATCATAATGCCCACTCCTTTATTGCTCCCTTTCCAACAAATCCAAAACCCCACATTTATATATTTATATGTTATGATATGTACATGCATGGATATGGTAAAATTCCTGACCCAGAAACTCAATTCCAGCAGTAATTGCTAAATGTCTATAGGAAGGGACCACTCCCTTACTCCAAAGCTAGCTACTAAAAACACACCACCTACCATCCTATTAGTATTTACACAAGAAACTTGAGATGTCCCTAAATTCCCCCACATCCCACTTCCTCCTTGCCGTCATTTTTAGAATTTCTTTTCGTTTTACTGCTGGTAAATGCTAAATGTTTTGCCAATTCTTTTAATGTTTTTGGTGGGGAGGGTTATGGAGTCTTAAAATGGGGCACGATGAGGTATACCCTTTCTTCTCCTTGCATTACGATGATTGAAAAGGGGAGGAGTAGCCGGAGAAATGTTGGTAGCTGCATCATCACCAGAGCTCTCCGCACCATCATTGTTGGAGGAATAGATTGAGAGCCCGTCCATCAAACGATTGAAAGCATGTGTTCTGCGAATCTTCTTTGGGGTTGAGGACTCATCTGATTCCGACCCACCAAAGAACGGATCCCTATTTTGCTTCAATTTTAGCGCAAACGTAAGGTCTGGGTCACCCCGCTTCATGCCTCCCAGCTAACAAAACGCAAACAGCACTTTACTCGAACAAAAAATGAATATTGTATTAAACTATCAAAACAGAGCAGTAGAAGAGAGCAGAGCAGAGAACCGATTAATAATTGAGAAGGGAAACCATCACAATTAACCTACCTTGCATCCAAGTGAACAGAATCTGAATGAATCAAGGAGACTTCGACAACAAATTTCACAAGTGTTGGTGACCCCCTTTCCAGGCCTTGGCTGAGGGCGCTCATTGAGGAACACAATCTTGGCGCTATTGATGATGTAAGTCTGTACGCATGATATGTCTATGTACTTCTGTATCTCATTTACTCTCACCACATTATGGTATGAAGATCGCCTTATCTGCAGCAACCCAAGCATTCAACCAGGTTGTCATTCAATCAATAAATCAATTAATCAATCGAAAAATTCGAAGATAATATGGAGACAGAGTCGACAAACCTGAACAACACGGTGATCTCTGTGATAAATAAGACAATAAGAACAGAAAGCATTTCCCATACAATCTAAGCAGAACATATTACATTCACTCTTATTGGATTCACCATGAACTGCACAGGGAATGAAATAGCTTGCTCTAAGCATGGGTATTAACCATGGTGGACCCGTGTCGTGGTTCCTCATTTGCCCAAATGGACTCACCTGCCATCAATTATCACAGACTCGAATGAGTAAACCCCAAGAACACGGTAACAAGAATGAAGAAGAAACAGAGTAGTAGAGACAGAGAGATGCCAAAATGAAAATACCATGACTTTGTAATCACTACTGGTATCGATAAAGATTCAATCTTCTACAACCTCTGCTCCTGATGACTATATAGATAATAAACAGCTGCCAAAAAAAAACCACCAGAAAAGTCATCAGCAACACATACTACATGGAAAAGATTATGTAAGAGAGACACTGATTCATCTGGCTGGGACACAAACCTCGACAAGTTGGGGTAGAAAGAAACCGCCACGCCGATCGAAGAAAGCAAGGATTATTGATTAAGAGAAGGGATGCTGAGTGATAATTTTTATATATATATATATATATATAGGAGGGTGCATGTGCCTTCGAGAGAAGCACTGGAAGAAGAAAGATACTCGGTGATGGAAATGAATACATATATGATATTAATATTATAAGGCCGTCACAAAAACAGCGCATATTTTTATTTATTCATATTTTTATTTTACTAATATGCATTAACAAAAAAAAAAAAAAAAACAGTGAGAAAGAAAGGAAAGTGAAAATGGGAGCATGGAAACGTGCCCACATTTTCTAGCAGTGGTATATATCGACGGACTTGAAGAGGGACAGCAACACCCAGATTCCCATTTGCTTTATTCATACACGTCCGATCACTTTCCTTTTCTTTTCTAATTAAATTCAAGGCACCCCTCGATCAACCTGTGATCTCCAAGCCCAGCCTTCTGATTTAAGTGTGTTTTCCATGATTATGATTACAAACACACGAGTTGACGGCACCTTTTAAGTAATACTTTTACCAGATCTCACGTGTGATGATAAGCATATGTATTTACGAGTCAAACCATGGACACGTGGAGCCAGCATAAAATTAAACCCGGATGGTGCCTTGATAAAAATCGGTCACTCATTCGATACTTGATGACTTAGCTTCTCATCCAATTCACTTGTTTTAAGACTTGAATAAAATTCATTTGATACTTATGACTCAGCTCCTTATCCAATCCACTTGTTAAAAATTAATTTTCTTTTATTAAATTTTTATTTTTTAAACAATTTATTTTAATTGAAATAGATTAACTTAATTTAATTTACCCATCTCACTCATGATATCGAATTTTATAAATAATAAAAAATTAAAAGAACCGGTTTTTTTTACCATGCATCATCTCATAAAACATTATTCACAATAATATTATTTTTTTTACATTTTATATATATTTCTATGTTTTTTTTTATCTTTTAATATTTAGTTTAGTAGCTATTACTATTTAAAAAAAAAGTAAAACTATATACATACATACAAAAATGTTTAAAAAATAGAGCAAATACATTTAATAAGTAATAAAACGAGTTGCCATATCGTGTTGATATGATATCATATTGTTGAATAATATATAATTATCTTAGCAAGATTTTCCTCGATATATAATCTTGTTGTTTTTAATGATATCCTCAGACAAAGAGAAAAGGAAAACTTCCTAGATTTTGCTATTAAAACCCTGTCCATGCTAATTGAACTTTTATTTCTTTTCTGAGTGTGAAATTAACCGATCTGTGATCGACAATGAAAGCAATGATAGTGTTTTTTATTTTCCTTTTTTTTTTAGTAATAAAAGTAGATTCTCAATGTATGGAATAAATTTTAGAAAGAGTTGATGAAATTGGAAAGAAAAAAAGAAGCAGCAAATCCTGGGACCAAAGTACTGAAAATAATGCTCATAAAGGCTCAGAATTATGAACATGCAAATCCATACTCAAAATCTAGACCACCCTCTACCCCTCAGTTTCCAAAAACTAAAACCAGTAAGAACATGGAGGGAGAAAGGGGACCAAAGTCAACTGGTACTAGGAATTTTCTTTGATTAACTCTTTATTTATGCCTTGTGATGTGAATAACATCTTATGTCTACCTCTCAGTGGTAGAAGACCGGAGGACCAGCTTGCTTGGAGGGGGGATAGCTGGAATATACTCAGTTCAAAGTGGGTACTATAAAGTTTATGGTAAGAAATTCCGAGCAGAGATTGTTGAGAATACAGAGGCATATGTTGGAATAGAAATTGAAAGTTGAAACCATGATCACCAAGAGTGAAACACTTGTTATGAAGACTTGGACGTGGTACCATACCAACAAATTAAGGACAACTTGGCCAGAGGGGGGTGATCATTGAAGGGAGATGCTACCGCCGTGGAGGAGAACCCGAATCAATTAATTATCTTCCCGGAAGGTGTGATTAATATGGCGATGATCTATATGTGTGAGCCGTGGGTTATGGTGCATGGTAGGTCAGAGATGGCTAGAGGAAGCTCTATGTTGCGAGTATCAACAAGCTAATGAAGTCTCTAGGCAATCTATGTTGGCATTAGCTGTACATTGATTTAGTTGAGAATTTGTAGGAGAAAGTTTAGTAATTGATTTATTCCATAGCTGTAAAAACTATTTTTTTTTCCTTTAAATTATTGAAAACTGTTATTGTAACAATAGCAAACAACACAAAAGACGATGGCAACCCCTACTGACTTAGTGGAACAAAATCAACAAGGAACCGCTGCTATCCTTGAAGATTTAACCACAAGAATGACTCGGGTTTTGACACAAAACCAGACCCCGACCTCTGCAGTGACATATGATACTGCTACACCGATTATTATCAAACTTAATGGAACGAACTACGCTCTATGGTCCCAAATCGTCGAGATGTATATCTCTAGAAAAGAACAGAACATGGGAACTTATTCCGCTGCCAGAAGGGAAGAAGACAGTTGGGTGTAGATGGATTTTCTCCATTAAGCACAAAGCAGATGGAACAATTGAGCGATACAAAGCAAGATTGGTAGCCAAGGGATACACACAAACGTATGGAGTGGACTATCAGGAGACGTTCTCTCCAGTAGCAAAACTAAATACTGTCAGAGTGTTATTATCTTTGGCAGTAAATTTAGATTGGCCACTACACCAATTTGATGTCAAGAATGCCTTCCTTCATGGAGACCTTGAGGAGGAAGTGTATATGGACATCCCACCGGGGTATACCTCATCCCCTACCGCTGGAATTGTTTGCAGATTACAAAAGGCTTTATACGGGCTGAAACAATCACCACATGCTTGGTTTGGCAGGTTTAGTATGGCTATGAAAAAATATGGTTTTCAACAAAGCAACTCTGATCACACTTTGTTCCTAAAACAACGACAGAAAAAGGTAACTGTCTTGATAATTTATGTGGATGACATGATCATTACTGGAGACGATACAGAAAAAATATATAAGTTGCAGAAACATTTGGCTACTGAGTTTGAGATGAAGAGTTTAGGAGGACTGAAGTATTTCTTAGGGATTGAAGTGGCTAGGTCAAAACGAGGCATATTTCTTTCACAGAGAAAGTATGTGCTAGACCTACTAACCGAAGTAGGGATGCTTGATTGCAAGCCAGCCGACACCACAATGATTCAGAATCAGAAACTTGGGGATTTTTCAGAGCAAGTTCCAACCAATAAGGAAAGGTATCAACGACTGGTGGGCAAATTGATTTATCTATCACATACTTGTCCAGATATTTGCTATGCTGTCAGTATAGTCAGCCAATTCATGCATTGTCCAAGTGAAGAACATATGGATGCTGTAGTAAGAATACTTCGTTACTTGAAATCAGCTCCTGGAAGAGGGCTTCTATTTTCCAAGAACGGTCATCTAGAGGTTGAGGGGTACACAGATGCTGATTGGGCAGGAAGCATATCTGATAGAAAATCTACGTCTGGATACTTCACGTTTATTGGTGGCAACTTGGTCACATGGAGGAGCAAGAAACAAAAAGTAGTTGCCTTGCCAAGCGTAGAGGCTGAGTTTCGAGGGATGGCAAAGGGACTATGTGAACTGCTTTGGCTTAGAAGATTATTGTCAGAAATTGGTTTTGGTCCCGAATCAAGAATGAACCTGTACTGTGATAATAAAGCTGCCATTGAAATATCTCATAACCCAGTTCAACATGACCGCACGAAACATATTGAGGTAGACAGACATTTTATTAAACAAAATCTTGACGAAAGAGTGATTAATTTTCCATTTGTCAGATCAGAGAATCAGCTCGCGGATATCCTTACAAAAGCCGTCTCCAGCAAAAACTTTCAGAGCTCTCTTGACAAGTTGGGCATCGAAGACATCTTTGCACCAACTTAGGGGGAGTGTTGGCATTAGCTGTACATTGATTTAGTTGAGAGTTTGTAGGAGGAAGTTTAGTAATTGATTTATTCCACAGCTGTATAAGTCCTGTCTGTGGCAGGAATCCGTAGCTTTCAAGAACACCTCCTCTGTGTATATATATAGGAGCATTGTAAACTCAAAAGATCAAGAGAGTGAATACAAATTGAAAAACTCTTTTTGTAACAATCTCAGCCTGCCGGCATACTCTCGGTAACACTCTTAAGCCGTTGAGAGATTGGTGTGGGAGTTATCAGAGGTCAGATCATGGCTGCAACAACAGAAGGATTGCCACTAACGGGCGTAGCCTAATTAAGATGCGGGACAAAGAAAGATCAAAATGATTCTTTGTGGGCGGCGCAGTAAGGAAGGGAAGGTAACAGGACAACACAGGCCATGGCAAAACAAGACCCGAGGAAAGTGTTTGATGGAGGAAGCCACCCCTCCCCTCTCTATTGGGTTCTTAGTTAATATTGATTGATGTATACTCTGTTCCTTAATTAATAAAAGCAGCATCATTCCTTCAACCCACCCCCATTGTCATTGTTCTCTTGAAGCTCAGAATCGTTGAATGATGATTTGTGTTTGGACTCGGCGGATTAGGCACTTCAATTAAAAAAACAAACGCACGCATCTTTCCCGTGAGCTTGGTTGGTGCTCAAGCTTTAGATGCCAATATCGTTCTTGATCTTCTTCGTGGATTGCTTTGATACTTCTCTCTTTGACCCGACCATAAGTGGACTCGTGGGCCCCCAACTAGACCCATTGGGCCCATAAACCAGCAGCTCTCTTGTGCATTTGGACCCAATCAAAGCTTCCTGATTTCTTTTACTATCATGTACATGAACATTAATTATCAAGTGGTTGCATGCCATGTGTTGTGGGGATGGTACAATTTTAGTTATTTCATTATTTATACGTAACTAATTATTTAATAATTGAACTGTTTTATCATGATCTTATTTGTATGTTATTGCTGCGGTTATTATAATTATGTAATTTGACTAGAGATCATACATATATAAATGTTTAATCTGAATTCTTTATAGTGTTTTATTTGGTATCAATTCTTAATTTTTTTTATTAAAATTTAATTTACAAAATTTCTATCCTCAAGATAAAATCAAAATAAATCATGTACACGTGTTTGATTTTTTTTAGTAGACATCAAGATTTTATTGTTTAGAACTTACATATGTTGACGTCTAATAATTAATAGAAAAATTAAATCATGTGAAAAAAATATTATACCTCTATTACAACAAAATGAGAAAAATATTATAGCTCTTTGTAGTATATTGCTACAGTTTTTGCTGACTAGGCTGCCGGAAATTGCAAGGGAGGGTTATATGGCTAACTAAGGCTTAAAAAGAAACGATTATTTTTAACACCACTGCATCAAAATAATTAAAAATTAAAAAAAAAAATTAAAAAAAACATTTAAATTTTTAAAAAACATCATTTAAAACAGAATCCCAAATGACCCCTTATTCTGCTATGTTTCATATACCTATATTCCTTCTGTATATTTAATTTTATTTTGCTGATTTCTTGCACACCTTCCGCTTTCTTTCTGCATATAGTTTCAACTTTTCAGCATATGTATTCTCGACATCCCCTCTGTAAGTCGCACCAGCACCGCTACAATCTAGTCGTAGCAGCGGCTAGCTAGAGATCGAGACACTCCCTTAATGAGATCATCAAGCACCAAACCCTTAATGAAGAAGACCGGTTCATCTCTCCTGACAATTATAATTCAATGGAACAGCAACACGAATTGACGACATTGTTCCAGCACCATCAATTGTTGATTGTTTTTTTGCTTTCTAACATGACATTGCTTGACCCGGCACTTCTCAGTTTCATTTCCCTTTGGTCTTGTGAGAAGAAAAGCAAGAATAAATTACTAGAATCGCTGCCTTTCTTCCTATTTTGTTTCTTCTAGTGTTTTCAAAGTCATGTTCATCACCAAGAAATCAATATATATATATATATATATAGAGAGAGAGAGAGAGAGATAGGAACCTGAACGAAGGATTACAATCATCATTTTTGTTTCTTCTCTACAAAAACGCCTTGTGTTACTGCACAACATGTCATTCTATATATCAGACTACAATCCTCTCTTACATGGATAATTCACAGTATCACGAGTATTTCCAGATTAATGATGACAAGGAATAAAGCTTTTCCATTTTTCCAGCAGAAACTCCAAGAAGGATCCGGAAGACATTATTTCTTTTCTTGGCTATTGGCTATTGGCAATTGCTTTCCACAATCTCATCTAGGCCAGTGTCCTGATAGGGGCCTGGAAAATGTTTAGCAGGCACATTGGTCAAGTATAGCCTCCTTTCTCAGCTTGCTGGAAGTAGGACTGTGCCTGGGTAATTTGCATTTGTACATGCATGCATGTTTTGCCCATTTATTTAAAATAAAAAAAGAAATCATTGGCAACAATCAGATGACACCATTTCCTAGGCTACGCCAATGCAAGGAGCAAGGCAGATAAAAAAAAATGCCTGTTATTTTAAATATGATTCAACAAATATTTTGCTGTGCAATCATGCAATATCCTACCTCTGACTGATTCTAGTGGTCAACTTTACAGTGAAGAGTTTAGATACATATAATCAGCAAAATACCTTAGCTCTTTCGATATTATATATTTAAGGGTCGAAAGAAAATATATATATATAAAGAAGAATAAACCATTACATAAATTAACTGAATTAAATACTCGTTGATGGTATAATTGCTAGCATCTTTTTTTTCCTCTCTCCCTGAATTCAAGTCATGGCCGCCTTCTGTGCGCTTTCATGCATCTTTCTTCCACCTCTGCTCAGCAAATGTATTGTTCATGATCGTAAGAGCCAAAAATTTCAACCATCATAAAACTTGTGTATTTGCCAACAACAAATGGGCCAAGTAAAGGGCACAACCTGTAACAACATCACTGCACTCGTGTTTGCAAACGCCAACAAGAATAACATGCAGCATATGAATCATGTTATCCTACTAGCAGCTTGCTTCCTCCTCTCTCTAAAGAACAATGCATCTTCTCGTCCAACTGCTTATATGCCCTTACTGAGGACTAAGGAGTCTATCCATCTACCTGAATTCTCTCAACTGCATAATCAGAAACAATTATCTGGATTTTTGTGCATTTCACGGCCCCTTTGTCATTTCTTCTAAACTGCTTTCCATTACTCCTCACAAGCGTACATTGTCTACTGTTGTCTAAATGGTTCCATAATTCAAATTCTCCCATTTGAAGGGAGCAACTAAGCCAATGTCTGGTGCACCCCGGAAGAAGAGGCAGACACAAACACAGACAGCAGCGATAGCAAGCATTGAATGGACATATGGACGCTGAAGCAAGCCTTGTGAACCCAGAAACCTCCCATGCATCTTAGCTGCCACACTTGCACACTTAGCACAGGATTTACGCTCTCGCTGAAACTGTGATATTGTCACATGTTCTTGCTCCAAGGCTGCCTGTTCTATCTCATTTCCAATTGCCACAGAAATTTGGCCATTTCTTTTGTCAGCAAGTTTACGAGCCACTAATAAGTTATAAGAGTGGTTTTTTGTCATGACAGCATAAGCATATGGAGACAGGCCATTTGCATCCAGGACAGAGTTCCAGCAGGACAGCCCAATCTGCAGGGGGAGGGTGACACCAGAAATTCATTAAAGCAGAAAATATGAGTAAAAAAGCAAGCACAAACACAACAAATGCAGCATAATAACAATTCCTTTCCTAACTTGTAACCATGATCCCAACCTTCCCTGCAACCCCAACAAGCCCGTCAAATAAAAATATAAATTCACATATAATTGCTATTTTGAAGGTAGTAGCACTGATAGGTACAACATACAATCCAATTTAGATTATTGCGTGGAAAAAATAAAGAGTTACAGGTGAGAGAGAGCACTTGTAGATCCCTGAAGCCCAGATACAGGAACATCCTGATGCAAGGAAGAAGAGGGAAAAAAAACGAGGGAAAGAAACATTACCTCATGTGGGTCATTTGTCAGGGCATCAACCAAACCATCTGAACCCGATGCACAAGCAGCCAAATGTAAAGGTGTAATGCCACCAGGTCCCCCAACGTTTGGTGGGAAAATATATGTTCTAGAGGAATTATCACCGCCAATAATAGAATAATGAATAAGCAAGTCTGCCATTTTCCTGCACCTCCTTTTCACTGACCGGTTCAAGAGCTGAATCTCATAGAGCATCTCCAAATGCTCCTTGGATAATTCATCCCTACACGTATTTCTTTCTACCAGCATGTCCAGAATTGTTTTGACCAACACACAATAATCTCTTTCAACTGAGAAAATGAGCAGAAACTTGAAGCGGTTAAGTGAATAATCTGGAGCCTCATGCATAGAAGGCATGCTCTTCCTTTGGAACAGCCATCCAAGCTCGTTTAAGAAATGCATAACTTCCTCCCTTGATCTAGGTCGCCCCAAATCACGAGTCTGTTCTTCTGAAACAATATTGCTGACTACAGCGTTTTCATCAAACTCAGATTCAAGGAGCCTCAATTCTTTACAGATGGAAGCATCAGCTATTATCACAGGAAAACTGTTGCCCTTGAAACCATTTTCTACCTGTTTGTAGCATTGTCAAATGTCACATGTTATCATTATCAAGCGATCTATTTGAGTATTTCTATACTTCAAGGGCATACAAGAAGGTGCAGAGTCATACCTCAATGAAACAACGACCTAAAATACTAGGAGATGGACCATGAATTTTGAAACCACCCACATTTATCTCATCATACATGGATCCTGGAGAAGAAGAATCTGTAACTTCCTTTGATGTGTATCCTCCCATGTAAGTGCAATGAATCCTACAGCAATTGTGTACAAAATTTACTTAAAACAGCAAGACAAAGTCAATTAAAAAGCACTTAGGTGAGTAACTAAACTCTTACTTGGTGCCAGGACCAGTAAGATTTCTTCCCTTTAACTGAAGAGAGGTTTCTTGCCCACCAATAACTGCCACTGGGGATACTAATATTAACTCTGGGGAACTCCATGTTCTCCAAGATTTGCACAAACGAACTTTTCCTGAATATCATTGCAAACAACAATTGAATTATCATCAAATTGTTTCATAAATGACACACATTATAGCAAAAAATTTCACAAAATCCAAAAAAATATATTTAGTGGCCATTCCAATTTTTTGGCCACCTGGAGTATCATCGCTGAGAAAGGGCAAGGTTAGAACTAAAGAAATGCAAATGGCAAAAAGTCCAAAAAAGAGGGGGCATGGGGAACCCAGCACTAATCCACACACCATCTTTATGTGATGCTAGCTGCCTGCCAGTATTTAATAAAAACCTTCCACTTCTCCATAAATCAGAATCTGAATCTTGAACCAAAGAATCCACTAGCTGAAGCAGGTTTCTTTCAAGCTGCAAAAACAACAAATATACCCTGCAAGTGGTCAGCATAAGGTTAGGTTTATAATTCCTAAGGTTCATTACACCAGTTCACTCACTTGCTCCCAGGAAGCAGATGGCATTGACAAATAAACTGATAGAACAACACAGCCAGGCCTTATATAACTCTCCATTTCTGATGGACTGTTAGATAGCCAATTGTATATCTGAAAGAGAAATGATACAATCATGTATTAGATAGATTCCCTCCCAATAAAACTGTAAGTTAGTAATTGTAGGTCTGAAAGAGAAACGATGGATCATGATATAAATCCTCAAAAAGCATCCATTACAGCGTCTCCATGCAAATATATTAAAAAAACACATAAAACCAAAATATACAATAAACTCACCTTTGTGCGTAATGTCCCAGGGAAATGACTGGGATCCTTGTCAAATAGTTTAAAAATTATTCGCCCAGTCCGATCCTGCAGATGAAAAACACAACCATTTGACACAATTTAACAATATTAGCACATGCAAGTATGAATAGAGAGCAGTTTGAAGCTAAAAATAAATACAGAACTTGGTCTAATGACAGGCTACCTGAGGATCAGAATTCTGACTAGAAGGTGAATGATCAGACCCAGAGGAAGATGTATATCCTCCTCGGTATGGGAAACTTTGAAATGAACTGTGGTCAGGTTCTCTGTTTGGCCCTCTAAAGAGCTCAAGCGGCAAAACACAGCCATGACTTCTGTCACCTTCAACATTTGCATTAACCTCTCTGCTGACTGACATCTTTTCTGATTTCATAGTTTCTGCGGTGCTCTGCAATGGGAACAACTTCTGCACAACAGGAGGGGATGATGATGGAGACCTCTCTTCAATGGGATTACTGCTGTCAGAAGAAAAATATTTCCCAGAAGATGCTGGTTTTTGACGGCTCTCATTCTCAGGTGATGAGCTAAACAGTTGTAATGGTAGGTTAGGACGAGATTCTTGAATCTGGTAATCTGAATCTTCAGCAGGAGACTCGTAACAGCGACTAATTCTCTCAACGCCCACAGCAGGAAACTCTACATTAGATCTTTTCTGCAAATGGGGAACAGTCACTTGATTGGGGCCAGGCAACTTAGACTTGTCATTGTCACTGCTCTGACTGCTTCTTTGAGATAAAATTGCAAGAGCATCTGGAGCAGATGCTGCCAAAGTGGTTGAAAGAACAGCAAGTAAGTCATTGGTTGATGGAGAAGATGCAGTTCCATTCAATCTGTTTTGATGTCCTAAATAAGGTTGGTTGGGGTTTTTCACATTTAAACTTGCAATATTTGATAACTTTGCAGCAAGATCCATTGGCAAAGGCAGTGAATTTATTTTGTTAAGAATCTGGATGAGTTGGTCTTTATCTGGTACTGTTGGGCAGTTTGTACTTTTATCATCATTCCTCCCTATGATTTTCAAGGTAAAGATTTCAGCACAGCACAAAGGGCGGAACATAAAAGTCAATCATTGGAAGATATGTTTTACCTTGTGAGCGAGCCAAAGCAGTTAACAAGTTTACAATATCCAAGTTTCCATTATTGTTCATATCCGGGTTTCCAGGGAGTAGCAGCCGTGAGGTTACATCCTCAGGCTGGGTTTTCCTCCTTCGTCGGTTGTGCCCTGCAAGCCTACGTCTACAACTTCTCTTTCCCTCATCGAATTCAGTGAGAGGATGAAACCTACGTATTGCATAGAAGGTCTCATATAAGCTCACAGTGGAAAAACTTACTTATCAAAGCAAAAGCATTAGATTAAAACATCACTATGTACCCTATCAAACAAAAAGAGAGCACTTACAAATAAAAGAAAAAAAAAAACTAAGTGAAGAACTTGAGTCTCTCAAGTTAATCTAGTGGTATAAGGCTGATACAACAATCAAATATGAATCTGCACAGCAAATTAAAGACAACCTGCTGCATTGCTGACAAAACCTCTGCATCTGTTTTCCCACCAGGGCTTTTGTGGCTTTACTATGAACCTGGCACACTTTATGTCGGCGGTGATAGTCCTTAGCTTTTGATAGATCTTCCTTGCAGTTATCAACCTGACACATTGGATAACTACCATTACCGGGTGATCCAGACCTGACCCTCTTGTTGGGTCTTGACACGGGCTCCTCAACAGAAGTCAAACTCCCACCTAGATTCAAGCCAAGACCATCATCATCTTCATTAACAGAATTGGATTTGTTTTTGGAATCACTCTTATCTTTTTTCTTAGGTTCTCTAGAAACAGTTCCCAGCCGTAAAGTTTCAGCAGCTACAGAAGGTTTAGCAACAAAACCGACACTATCCCAATCCCATGCCTTGGAATTCCAGTTTTTTTCCCTAGAAGCCTGAAGAAACTGATGTTGTTGGAGCTGAGAATTGGGAGACTGGTAAGAAAGATCATGTTTTTTTGCCATGGAAGTCATATCACAGTATCTACTAGAAAGTGCTTCATGAATGAATATGGGAGCAGCTACTTGCGCACCCACCTCTTCCATGACTTTGAAAAGGCCTCGCCCTCACAAATAATAAAGCCTACATACATAAATAAACAGATAAAAACCAAAATCCAAATGGGTTTTCTATCAGAATTAGAATTACTCATAAAATATATCAGTCTGAATAAAGAAATTTCCTTTATTTTTCTTTTTGCTTTTTTTTTTTTGCGGGAAAAAAAAAGAAAGCCTCCAATCCAAGTCTGGAGTAAGCAAGGGCGGCGAGTAGTTGTCTGGTTTATGTAGAAGTATGTTCTCTATCAGATAATAAAGTAAGCAAGGGCAAGCAGTTGTCTGGTTCATGTAGAGGTGCGTTCTATACCGGATAAATTTAGAAAAAAATTATTATTATTATTGAGTTATAAATAGAGGTCGCAAAAATTGTTAATTTTGAGCTGTGAAAGAATAAAATAGGAGATTGGTAATTACAAGGAAGAAAATCTAGTGAAATGAGAGAGTCAAAATCCAATCTACTTCTCACACGCACACATACCTTAGGAGGAGGAGGAGAACGGCATCTTCTTTTGCCTGTAATAATCGAACTCCGATATTTCCGACCAAGACCTCAGATCTGAGAGTTAAATCCTCAAAAACAAAGTCCAACGTTGTTTGGCGGCAAATCAGCAGATTAACAATAATAACGATGATCAATCTGCAAATAAGAGGAAGATGAAGGATGGATGGATGTCTCTTTGAATAACTTCTATTTTCTCTTCTCTTGACCTTTTCCTTTCCTTCACCTTTAGAGAAGAAGTTGTATAACAGACTTTTTTTTCTTTTTTTCGGTGTTTCTGGCACAAACTGTAAATTCGAGCATTTTTTTGGGTTGTAGTTTGGGCCGCCCACTTACTTACGAATCATCCACGACTCTCCAACTCCTCCTGTTCTGTCAGGCTATCTTCCTTTTCCACCTGAATAATAATAACGTGACGGTACTATGAATTATCTATGATTACGAGAAATAAATAGATAATAATAAAAATAAATAAATTTCATTATTTAATACATAAATTAAAATATTTAATTATTGAAAATCTAATTATACAAATTCTCATAAAAATTAATTACAATCTTATAACAACAACGTATAGAAACTTTACATCCTATTAAATACTCCAAAAATAAAAAATAAAAAATTGTTTCTCATGGGAAAAATAATAAATTTATTTTATTTTATAAATTCTTTGAATTTCAGAGGGGATTAAAAACTAGTATAATGTTGACAATTTTTTCTTCAAGTATTAATCATAGTTATTAAACTTGATTTGAAAATTGATTTAGTTTAAAAATTAAGATATGAATTAAATGGATTAACTCAGTTTAATTTAAACTAAAACTTTAAAACAAAATTATTTTAAAAAAGTATAATTCTTTTCAATAACTTAACATATTAATGAGTAATCGAGTTTGTCATGAAATTATCTTAACTCAATAGCTTAAACTATTATGTTAGATAAAAAAATACGACTTATATTATTCTCCAATATGCACTCTTAAATGAAAGTTTTTTGAGCTTGAAACTTGCATATGCTTACATTGCTTGATTTTTATCAAATAAATAAGGGTAGTGAGATTCGAACTTCTGACCACTTGGTCATCAAGACTCAGATACTATATCAAAGAGTCATCTCAACCTAATAGTTTAAACTTTTATGTGAGGTCACAAGATATAATTTATATTATTTTTTAATATGATTTACCTACAATAATGTGGTGGATGTTTTAAGGTAGTGTTTGACATTGTAGCAACGGATGTTTTTAAATTTTTTTTCACTTTAAAATAATTTTTTTATTTTAAAAATTAACACATTCAAATAATGTAAAAATATATATATAAAAAAATAACTCTTTTACGATACAAAGCACTAGCATGCCACAGAAACAAACAGCCAGTAAGAACACAACAATTAGTCCATGTTGAAAAGAGGTAACGTGTATGCATTATTATGGGACTGTGATAATTACCAGCTGCTAGTCTTTCAAGTGCATGACGTGGATCGACGTGGCAGATGCAAGATTTCTTGCTAGCACTGGGAAGATGACTCCTTTGCTCTACCACTGTCTGCTTTCTTTACCAAAAACCACCCTCTTAATAGCACTCATTCTCTCCCCTCTTTTTTCCTTCGATTCGCTGCTGAAAGCCTACCTCAATGTATCATCCCCCCGACAAACCCCTCTTCTTGGTAAAAAGTTGACCCGCTTCCTCGCGTTTGTCAGGTTCCTGCTTGCGTTGAAATTTCCTAATTTAAAGTTTGCTAGTGTTTTAGGATTGTGTTAACTAATATTTTTAAAGTATTTTTTATATTAAAATATATTAAGAAAATATTTTTAATATTAGTATATCACAATAATCCAAAAACATTTTAATTTTTTTTAAATGATCACACCACAATAACAAATAGGTTATTTGTTGGTAGTTTTTGTAACTGTAATATAAAAAAGATATTTAAGAAAACTATTATGATTTGAAAAATAAAAGGTTTTAAAAAATACGTGTTTTTATTAAAAATTATTATTATAAAAAATTTTACGTATTAAAAAAATAAAAAAATCTTCAATAATGGCAAATATATTAGTTTAGCTTCTACAAAAGTAATATTAAAATGAGATTATACATGGGACCGATACAAAAAAAAATCTATTTAATTGATCAAATAATTTTTCTAAGTGATTGATTGAAAGATACAAGGTACCATGATACAAACCGATATCTGAATTAATAGTTGCAACTTATATTTTCATTTTCTTCCTTCTATTTTCTTTAAAGAAAAAATCTCATTTCTATTCTCTCATATCTAAATTACTTGAGTTTTATACATAAACAAGGAAAATAAATAAGTATTTTCAATTCATGCTAACTTATTAGATGTAAATACAGCATAGCATTGATAAATTAATACTCAATAGATTAATAATTTTAATTAAATAATAATTTTATCTGATCTGAATTTAAATAATATATTGATTGATTAATTAATTTTTATAATCTTGTAATATCAATTTATAGAGGTTTATCATGTTGTGTGTTTCGTTTTTGTTTGAATTTGAAATAAAAAGAATGGCAAGGCCAGGCAGTGGCGGGGTTGTTTTTTCGTTACCTAATGTTCTGACCTCGAACACGTGAGACTCGAGGAGCAAGTACTCGGAAGATGTTTTTATGGCCTGCAGTGGTCAACAAAGGTTAACCATTCGACCTTGTTTTTTCTGATTAATTGTGGGAGATTATTGGTCATCGACGACTATTATATGCAGGAAATTATCTCCAACGCAGCTGTCCCTATAATTAGTAATCATCATGTACATTAATTTCATACTATATATTATGTCATTTAAAAACCCTCGAGTCCATTCCTAAAATAGTGTGTCTTCCAAACAGTACTAAGTCTTGCATGAGTTTAAGGTTTATCATTTCCTTTTTCAATACGCGGTAAGACTATAACCTTGGCATTTGAATAAATTATTCCTATGCTTTTGACTCCGGAGTGCTTTTTTTATTTTATTTTTTCGGAATAATTTAATTATTGTAGTATTTTTTAAGACAAGAATAATACGACTCTCTTGACAATGTTTTTTTTTTTTATCATTTTATATTCATGTTGTTGTAGATTTAGGGATTACGAAGAGGTAATATTGTAGAAGTTTTATATTTAACAG
>Ga0307517_10004234_pt1 | contig 22125 bp, 14 predicted proteins | sample 23_EM_MG_FD_194515 | JGI IMG/M metagenome (GOLD analysis project Ga0307517, IMG submission 194515) | Populus trichocarpa ectomycorrhiza microbial communities from riparian zone in the Pacific Northwest, United States - 23_EM | ecosystem: Host-associated > Plants > Roots > Unclassified | place... | reverse complement strand
CTTGAACAGTGTGTGCTACACTGTTCATGCTAATTAAATTTAGCGTGAACAGTGTCCACAAAGCAGCAAAATGCTGCTTCTTTTCCTGCGTCTCGGACGCGAAAAAACGTGGACCTATACACAGTAAAATGTGTTTTTTTAGTTACCAAACGAGTTGCATCTGCGTTTTAAACAAAACGCAAACGCAACATCGTTACCAAACAGGTTCTTAATCTCTGCAAAATATACAGTCCAGTAGCTATAAATCAATCCCGATTGATGTATTTATTTCTGCAAGTAAATAAATCGAGGTAAACCGTAAATGGATCGAGCACTTCTAATTGCTCGTACACATGAGTAAACAAAAACAACTTTCATTGACAAACTTGCTCAGCTACTGCTCACAATAAGATGCCACAGCATTTAACAGATCTGCTGGATCTTGGAGATGGGTAGGGATACATATTATCTACATAAGCTACCTTGTTATTCAAGTGTCTACACAGTCCTGACACAATCATTCATGTATGCCTGGACGCACTAGGATATTCTACGGACCACCCAATTATTGGATTTCTTTTATTATAGATTTAACCTGGAAAGTTAACATCTTGACTGAAACAGGATCCTTCAAAATTGTAGAGATGGGTAAGCTAGTTAATCCAGGACTGGATAGAATAATTGCATTCGAAGGAGTTCACACCACTGATGTGAGCAAAAATATCCGAATCAATCACATCTTCTTCTTTCATTACTGCCTGCAGGAAAAAGAATTGCAAGCAAGGAAAAACCAGTTATTGATTAACCAAGAAACCTTTTCTGTTGGATATGAGAAGAAAAGAAAAAAATAACCAAGAATCTCACTTCTTCATCCTCATCATCTTCATGATGGCTGCAAACAGTCCTGTGAATATCACCAAAATCATCATTCTTTGCGAACCTTCCTCTGACTCGAGGCCGGCTGTCTGCCAGTGTTTTGCGGCAGGCATACTGCAAATTTGATCAAATCATTAGCGATGAAAACAAAAAGAACACACGCACAAATCATTCAGGCCAAGTGCAAAGCTTTCCTTGCATACATATATGATCATGATATCTCATATATAGTTCTGTTTTGGTGCGTAGGCAATGTAAATATGGGCTGCAACCCGGTTTGCTAGATATCTCTACAGAGAGGGAAGGTGGGAGACAGATAATACCTTAATTTTCTTGCTGAAATTCCTCTCATTCCTTTTCTTCATATACCTATGGATTTTCTCCCTCCTTTGCTCAACAGAAAGTTTGCCCACCTTGAAAGTTGAATCTTCCAAACTTGAAATCTCTGATGTCAAGGGAGCAGAACTCACATGCCCCCCCACCAAATTTGGAGTTTCATTGCCAAGTGCCTTACAAAGACAGATTAAAAAGATAAGTGAAAACAAATACAACGTCAATTCCTTCAAGAAAACCATATCTGAAGCACACATGCTCTGCTATTTGGGCCTAAGAAATGCCACTACTCTCCAAGCTGGTGGTTTAGTTATTGAAAAGTTTAATTGTTTGGCTTTGAAAATCAATTCTGAAAAATAACTCTCTTGGTTTATCAAGATAAAAAAACCCTCATTTCTCACTTGGCATATGCTCTCTGTAGAATGGTAAAGGTTCTTCAATTTCCTACCTTAAATTCTTAACTAACAATGGTAATGATATAATTCTGTATGCATTGCCAGTACCTGTAGATCACGAGGGTTAAGAACATGCTGGAGGGAATCAGGACAATAAATTCCACCATTATCACCCTGAAAATCCAATTCTAGTGTTTGCCATTCAGAACCCATAATAATACCACCATCGAACATACCAGAACTGTCAGCGGATAATGAGGCGGCATTCAGAGTTCCAGCAGGCATGTAAGCACCCACTGCAGGTCCAAGAAACGAACAAGAAGGTGATGATGGGTTCAAAGGTACATAAGAAGGCACCGAGGACAGGCAATCTTCTTCAAAAACAGATGACAATGGATGTGCCGTGAGTGGGGCAGCAGGGTACTGGGAGAGACCATCAGCAGATACAAGATTTGTTAATGTGAGTTGGGGTTGTACTAAAGAGAAATCAAAATGGTCATTCTGGGTAGCGATAAATTGAGGGACAGACAAGGTGGGAGATGGAGAAAAGTCTATGGAAGCTGAGAGTACATTATCAAGCTCATCCTGGGAGTCAAATATTATGGACAGATTACTATTGATGTTGTGAGTATTGGCAGCTGTAATTGTTGTGGTGCCAGTGGTTGTGGTTATAGGGGTTGCGCTGTTATGATTACCATTGTTATCTTGGTAGCTATTGTACTTGTCGATATCTGGTGGCAATGGAAGATTGTTAGCACAGGAAGAGTTCTCCTCATAGCAACAATTTGAGCTGGAAGTGACTTCTGAGTTTTGCAGGGTTTCTTGGAAGAATTCAGGGTCACAGAATTCCAAAATTTGGTCACTGACGGGGCTCGAAACATCATCCTGTAAAATAGTAAAGCAACAGTGTCAAGATCATTAACACAAGTCATCGCATGGCTACTAATAAGCTGCACTTATCTTCTTATGCAAACCTTATAGTTTGATGTTTTACTACTATGATTCAGATTGGACTTTCCTTTAGGCATACGCCAAGAATGATTCTTCATTGTTTGCAACGTGGTTCCGCTCTAAATCGCTTAGGCCATGATATGATAAAGACATGCAGCATAAAAGGCTAAAATTCCCTAATCAAGCTGATTTTCTGCATTTAAATCATCAATGATAGAATGAGAGTTCATGATAATATCGGGTTCTAAGCTGCTCTCACTTTTTCAAATGTATTCTCCCTGCAAAGTGGGGACGGTGGGTGTCTAAGCATTGGGTTCCAATTCTCTGTCCTTGCTATATATGTATCCTTGGACCAGAATGGAGTGGAAGGAGGGTGCTGAGGGTAAGGGATTCATGTGGGCAAGCACCTAGTCTAGCTCATATAAGTGCGGTTACCACGTTCCAATCTAGTTTCTATATTTGATCAAAAACAAAAATTCTCCATGGGAGAATAATATCGTTGTCGATATTTACGTATAAAGTCGAAAGAGATGTGTATCTGTGCACCATGTGATATGCGGGAAGTAGTACACCCAAGATTAGCAAAAAGACCACATAGCATTAACAAGAAGTGTGTTCATGGTATGTTTCTTTCACTCGTTATGTAGCAGAAGCCGAGCTCAAACAAACATTCGGAATCGAAAGGCAATTAGCTAGGAAGACCCAATATGCTGTCCATGTGAGCTAGGTTCTGTCCTTTGGAACTTACATCAATCTAAACTGACAAAAAGAAGAACAGATTTGATATTCCTTGTACACATATTCTATAAAGGTCTAAAGAAATTGGCTGAAATTGTTTTAATGTATGGTCAGGATCTTGATACTTTTAATTTTATTAATGTGGATGTTCGGGTCAGCATGTACGCAGCTCGACTAATTTCACATATCCTATGATTATCATTAACGTAAGGATCTTCATACTTACTTTGGCTGATGGTGCCCTTAAGATAATATTGACAGCGTTAATTTGCATCATTTTGTGGCCGGCGGCCATACGCTTATCATTGAAGCAAGTACTCTTATGCTTCACTTCTGTATCATTGAAATCCAAAGGAGATAGCTACTTTGCTTCATTCTAAATGTTTCTGTAATCTCTTTCCCATAGCAGTAATACATTTCTAATTCATAATTAAATAAGAACATTGCATCTAATCGTGCAAAAGGACTGATCTAAGCTAAATATATGTTGACCACCTCCCTTAATTTGCTGCAAGATCAATCTCGCTCCATTTCGAATACGAGATGTTTGGATCTAGCTCTGTTATGATCTCTTTCTATAAAAAGCTTTCCCTTGTATAAAAGAACAACTTGATTGAGAACTGATCATAAACATTTAACCAACCCTCAAGAGAAACAAGAAAAGATACAGGAAAAGATGATCAAATCGATCGAGCTAGCAAACATTACACACAATCTAAAAGAAATCTGCAAATAATGTTCACATAAAATGAGCTAACATGTATATGCATGCATGCATGCATTAAACGGTAAAAAAAAAAAACAAAGAAATAAAGAAAAGAAACTTACAATAGGAAGCTGCTCCGGTGGATGAATCATGTCCTCCAACATTGTTTGTATTTCTTGACTAATTAATATTGTAAGCTAGCTGTATTCCTCAAAATCTAATTAATATGAGAATTAATTAAGCCTTAATTAACTTCTTTCTCGCACCCTCAAATAGCATCGAGTGATAACATTAGAGAAGGGCTCTTTTTAGACGAAGAAGATGATGATAATATATAGTAATTCAAATGTTTTACGACTAAAATTAACATAACCCAATACTCCATTAATACTAAAAACAAGAAAGAAAGAAAAAAGTTCAGGGAAAAAGAGAGAGAAGGTGAATTATTAGCAGTAATACTTCTATGTCGAGAGACAAGGAGAGGATGTTTTTTTTTTGTTTTTTTTTTCTGATTAGCTAGGAACAAGGAGGTTGTGGGGTGTCCTAAATAGTTAGTTACTTACAATTTAACAATTTATAGGAGGTCCTGGGAGTTGTTTGTCCAGTCAACTTGTCTTTGTGTCAACCCGACAAAAAAGGTTGACCCCAAGTTCTTTACTTCTTTTGCCTTGCCTAGGTTATCGCCCTATGGGGTCGTGAAACGTGGCAGTCCTAGTGAAGTGGCATACTGGTGACGTGGCTACGTGCAGCTCGGTTTGGGAGGGGTCAGAGTCATTATACGTCACTTGATACGGTCAATCACCAAATTGGGCTGACCAAGTTTTACTCTCTTTCTTCTGTTTTGATTTTCCTGCCGGTTCCTCCTTGCCTCATACACTTTCACCCCATGCGGTAGGTTTTTTTTTTTTTAATTATATTTATTTTGAAAAAAATATAATATTAATATATTTTTAATGTAATTTTTGGATGATTTTAATTTTTGGATTTGATTGTAACTTCTCTAAGATTTAATCAATTGAAGATGATGGTTAAGAGAGGTGGACATCTTCTATTTTAATTTGTTTGCTTTTTGGTCCAAAATAAATTATTCTCGAATATTTTCCTGGATGAAACTTTCACGTCATGGCGTCCTGCTTTTTTGGCTCAATTTCCTTATAATAGAGCACATGATAGACAATACAAGTTCATATGATTATTGCCCCCACGTGTGCTGTCATTTCAGCACAGCGCAACGGTGTTCACCTTGTTGATGCTGTTATACATGGGCTTCGAGAATATCATGTTAAAATTTCACATTGTAATTTAAGAAAAGAGAACATTGAAAGCAATGAAATCTGAGGTCTTTGGTTGACCTCATGAATCGAGCTGGAGCTCAAAACTAGGTTCTTGTTGTGCCATGGCCGCATGGGCTGTTGAAGCTCAAAATCAACTTTCTTTAACGTGTTCACATGGCGGATCAACTGCATAAGCACCCATGATCAATAGATCCTCTAAATACCAGGTTTCTCTGCACAACCTACTTCTGTTCAAATCCTTCCAAACACAGCACAGGATCCCCTGACTCCCCTTGTTGCAAGACGCGTCTGTCTGTCTTTGCAGCAATTAAAGAACGTTTCAGGCTGCCTCATGCTCGCGGTTCCGCCTGCCTGACTCGTTTTGAGACATCAATGTCAGGGCCTCCCCCTTCACCTGGCAGTGTAAAGCAGGTGTTTACCGTGTTCTGTGGAAATTTCAGGAGAGTGAAAATCCTTCTTACTCTATATCGGAAAGTGGAAACTATTATTCTACTCAACTCCGATTAACACACGTTGCATCTTGAAAGATCAAACATGATATTCCTTGTATTGTTGGGGTCGGAAGAAGGAAGGAAATTTATCGACAAACCAACTTTTCACACGGCTGCTTTTATCCAATATTCCAAATGGGAACCTCAGCAAGTGCTATAGCTAGCCTCTAGATGATGATTTTTGTAGCTGAAATGAAATGACAAGATTTTGTTTAATTATCAAGATCCTTGAGATTACACCCTTAGCCATGACCTACCTAATCATTTCCATTTAAATTAGTGTTGGCAAGTATTTGGGACTCGAGATTCAACACAAATCACCAAGAACAAACCAATTTAATGAAAAAAATAACAGAACTGAATAAAAGAACGGACACACAAGATTTAAAATACTGTTTCATATCACGCCAAGGAGTTCTGTCCAGTTGTTGAGATGGATGGATCGAAGTTAAAGTGCTATAACTTCAAGATTAGAAAAACATCTATAGATCAACAGATGCAACTAGAAATGGAATGAAATCTTTATATTGATTGAAATTTCATTACAAGTTTTATGAAGATACGATGGAAAAACAAGAACAAATAACTACACAGTATCTAGATTTCTTCTTGAAAACATGATTAAAATACAGAAGAAGAGAATTACAGTGCATGTTCAAGATGATTCCCAGACTGATTTTGCTTCTGATTTCGCCCAGAATATAACGGTTTCTCCTACGGATTCCACAAACAGCCAGCTTCCTTCAACTATCCATTCATTGGCCACCACCTCGTGCTGATAGACTAACGCTTACCTGATCATGATCTTTATCACTTGGAGTTGTTCAGCATATTTCTGTCACTTTCCTAAACTTTCTGCGATCCCAGCTATAATTGCTTGACGGATCATGTCTGTTATCGCATAAAATCTTAAGAAATTCGATTTGGTGCAGCTAAAGTTAAGAGTGCAGATTCTACTGTGTATATATCAGGCATGTGGGGAACTGGGTCCTCCACACAAAGCAGAGCCATGACTCGTGACAGGATGAGAGGAGGGTATATAAAACTTTGCAGGCCATGGCAAGTGATTAGCATCTAATTCAAGGTTTCCTTATCTATATTGTTTTTCCTCTGCTTTAAGTTCTAATCAGAACTAAAACATTAATTCTAAGGATTCTGAAATTCAAATTACAAGCAGTAATTTTTATTATATGTACAGAGAGGATCAAATTTGTTGGGGGATATATTTTAGCTTATCAGTAATATTGAACCGATCGAAATCTGAATAACTTTGGAATCTCTCAGATGTACATTACAAATTCATCATGTTTCCCAAAGATGTTCATCCTGACGTGGGCAAAGCCCTATCTATTTATAAGAATAGGCATATAAAATATGCGTCTCTATCTACAATCTACATGAATAAAAACGTGACTACTCAATCCCGAGAAATACAACTCAACTAGTCGGGTTTTAAATTTGTTTTTTAGAGATCATAAGTTCGAATCCCATAAATCTCAGGGTTATTGAAAACTTACATGGTCGTTAACTTCAGGAACTGTAAAATTAGTCAAGATATATATAAACTGGTTCGAACATTCATATTAATAATAATAATAATAATAAATAACTACAAAAACCTGTTATAAGGCTCCAGTTTTTGCAGGTTGGGTAGGTTAATTATAGTTAAAAAAAAATTGGTCTCGTTTCAAGATTTTTATTTAAAAAAACTAAAATAATATTATTTTAAAAAAAATTCAGAAAATTCAAATCAAATTTTAATAATAAAAATACGGCCATCATATGGTGAATGGGTTACAAAAACAAATTGGGCCATGAGAAACTCATTAATGGGCCAAAAACCCAACCCCTTCACTTAGATCGGTCGGTCTTCTATCCCTACACACATAACAGATATTACAGTCCCTAGCTAGCAATTAAAGTCCTGCCTCTTTCTTGCTCCAGCTGCTGCTGCTGCTGCTCAATTTCCCCCCTAATAATCTTTCATTTTACTTAATTAAGCTGTAGCTCTAGCCAGTCGCCAGATAAACCCTAACCTCTCTGTCCACAATGCATTGCTCAAGTAAGTTTCTCGCTTTCTTGATAACTTTGTTTTTCTTTTATCTTCTGTAGTTTCTTATCGATCTCTGTTTTTTTTCCGGACAGTATCCGGCGAGGTTCCGGAACAGCCCGTCGTTTCGAAGAAGTCTGGGCTTTTATATGAGAAGCGCTTAATCGAGAGACACATATCGGTATATTTTGCTTTTTTTGTTTTGTTTTTTAAATTCTAGGGTTTTAGCTTCTATTTCTTTAGGGTTTTGCTTTTTGGCTTCTTAGAGTATTGGTAGAGCAACAGAGATTTTGATATTTTTTTTTGTATGCTTGAATAAACGGGCGAGATGTTATAGGCTAACAGCGTCATCAATGAAATTGTTGAAGCTACTTGTGTTGGTTATTTTGTGTAATTACCGAGTAAGTATTAAAAATTGCAAAGGTTAGGGTTTGCAACACTGAGGTGACAAAAAAACTAGCCAAGATTTATTTAGGATTTTCGTGTCTTTCCAAATCTTTTCGGACGTGCAAGAACAAGTTCCTTGTATTACAGGAGGGAGGGAGGTGTAGCTTTTGTTGCCTACGGCTGTTTTTTGTTTGCCGAATCTATAAAATTGAGCTTCACTTTGAACTGCACTGATCTATAAAGTTTCTTTTCAGGAAACTTGGTATTACGCTTGATAAAGCTTGCATTGTTGTTTATTTTCTAATCAGGAATATGGAAAATGCCCAATTACCGGGGAACCACTTACCATGGATGATATTGTTCCAGTCAAAACAGGCAAAGTATGTTTATTTCTAGTTCTTTGTTTTGATTGTTATTGAAGTCTTTATATCCCACTGTTGCAGCATCAACCATTTTCTATACTTGATTAGTTTTTTTTTGGATTTCTTGTAGATCGTGAAGCCGAGAACTGTACAGACTGCTAGCATCCCTGGGATGCTTGGGATGTTCCAGAATGTATGTTTATCAACCATATGATACCCTTTTTGTTGACTTTCTAACTTCTAGCTTCACATGATAATAATAGTGTGGCATTAAGATAGGTGTCACTGTAAAGTTGTAAACTCTTCTCTGTATTTCTTCACTTTTCAAGTTATAAGGCTTCAAATAATTAACTGTTTTACTTGTAACATATATGAGAGGGATGCTTGCCTCCATCTAGTTCTCCTCAAATTATTGCTATGACGTTGATAAGCCTCCATTCCTGGTTCTATCAAATGTCATGTTCTTTATCCTTTACAGTATAGATTTTAAGCTTCCCTAGAGTTCAATCATGTACGACTGCCATATTTGTTCTCCTTGAAATGTTTTAATTTCCTCATCTACTCCATTCTTAGATGACTAAATTTTTTCACTAGGGAATCCTTTAGTGCCTTTAATTTGTTCATTAACAAGTGCTAATTATCATGGTGGCTTAGTTACACTCTTTAATTGAGCTTATTTTACTAATATGTTTTCATTTGATTTTGTTTGTAAATTCTTTCTTGATCTAATTGCAGGAATGGGATGGCCTAATGTTGTCCAACTTTGCATTGGAGCAACAATTACATACAGCAAGGCAAGAGCTAAGTCATGCATTATACCAGGTAATAGCCTCATCATTAAATGCTTGCTAATATGCTGTGCTTTTGACAGGGCATGTTTGGTATATCATCTTAACTGCAAATGCTGATTTGTATTTTTTGCATCTATTATTTAATTTTTGTTATTTGAGCGTTGTTTAAAAATATTGTTGCTTACTTTTTCACTTGGCTTCATTTTAATCTCGTTTGGTTTATTATTGTTTCATCTTCACAATGATCACGAACCCTTAATCCTTGTTGTTTGTGAAATTAGCAATGTATCAGTGTTCTTACTGATCCAGTGGTGGCTTTTGATATGACTTTCAACCGAAATGGAATTTTCCTTTTTCTTTACTGATCTAGAGAGTTATAACATTGCCTGTTAACATGAAGGCTCTATTTCAGTGAGGTCTATTGTTGTGGTAGAATGGTCTGTTTATTCTTCCCAATTTGAAGCTGCCTCCTTTCTGCAAAGGATTTGGAACTATTGAAATTGCTGCACCCCCAACATTTTGCATAAATGTTATCATCTAAGACCCTGGAAGTTAAATGGTATTTTGAAATTTTATTTTCAATTTTTTTATACTCCACATTAGCTTTCGTACAGGTCCAATCCTAATTTCCATGTTCTTGCTTTTTCATAGGCTCAATCCTAAAGTTTTTACGCTAGTTCTAGTTTCTCTTTTATCTTATTTTTTTTTTTCCTTTTCATTGGTTGAAAAAACATTGTAGGTTGGATTATTGATATTAGCACTTGCATAATTTACTTATCCAGCACATGGACTCTGGTTGTGTTGTTTCTTATTTTGGCAGCATGATGCTGCTTGCCGTGTAATTGCAAGACTTAAAAAAGAAAGAGATGAAGCAAGGTCATTGCTTGCACAAGCTGAGAGGCAGATACCCATGTCTGCATCAGAAGCTGTTACAGAAAATGCTTCAGTTCTTAGCAATGGAAAACGAGGTTTTTCTCTTCTATCCTTTTTGGTTTTTCAGTTTTTCTAAAGTTTCTTATCAATATGTATTTAAGTTATGTTGGAATCACCATAGCTGCCGAGGATGATGATTTGGGTCAACCTGGGAAGAGAGTACGACCTGGAATTTCTGCTAGCATCATTACAGAGCTTACAGACTGTAATGCAACTCTTTCACAACAGCGGAAAAAGCGGCAGGTATTGATTCATGTTAATGTAGGACTACTTAATTTTTGTTGGTAGATTGTGGATTTAGATACTCTATTTTGGTTGAATCGTTTTTCAAATCATATCTCGTTGCATGATTTAGTAAAGAGTATAAGGAATGAATGAAGTTACAGCCTCTTGTTTTGTATGTGCTGCTTGACTGATTTGATGCTTGTCTTTCTCTTCCCCTTTTCACTGTTAGATTCCTCCAACATTGGCTCCTATTGGTGCTCTAGAGAGGTACACCCAACTTTCTAGCCATCCACTTCACAAAACTAGCAAGCCGGGCATCTTATCTATTGATATCCAATATTCCAAGGTAAGAAAATCTATACACACTGATACAGTTGGTGAATTTTACATATTCGCCGGGTTTGCTTGTTTAGAAGATTTTTATAAGCAAATAGTTTCCAAGTTGCATTTAGTCATGCACTGTTCTGTTTTCTGAATTTTGTGGAAACTGTCCTCACTTTGTGTGACTATTCACTTGTACGTCAAATTTAGGCCACTTTCAATTTAGTTACCGCATTTGTGCTGCTCTTGTTTTGTTTAGAAGATTTTAATAAGCAAATAGTTTCCAAGTTGCATTTAGTCATGCACTGTTCTGTATTCTGAATGTTGTGGAAAATGTCCTCACTTTGTGTGACTATTCACTTGCACGTCAAATTTAGGCCACTTTCAATTTAGTTGCTGCATTGTGCTGCTCTTGTCTTGTACTTGAATATAATGTTGCATAAATTGCTGCTTGTAGCATATTTGATTATGAGTCTATGACGTTGCAAAAATTTCCCAAAACTGCATCTTAATGACTGATGAAAGGTATAAATTAAATCATAAAGCAGGAGATCAAAGCATGCAAATATAAAAATTAAAGTGGTTTTATGGAGGTGGCTTATGCATGTTTTCTAGAAAAGGCTCTCCCATCTGTTTTCTCATGCCAGTGTTCATGCTTTAGTATGTTAAGGGTTTTGCTACATTAAGATATCAGACATGGGATTTTCTTTGTTTGGCTCTTCTCATAACACTTTGTATCTTATGTCGGGAGTGGATGACAGGAGCTTGTTTCGAGTTTATATCATCTAAATGTTGTCTAAAGTTGCAACAATTTTTAGCTCTCTTGTGGGAGAAAAACTAAAATTAATGGGCCAGATAGCTTTGCTCACTTGATGATTTGTGGCGATTGATGCACCTTTTCTCTCTGGTCTTCAGGATATCATTGCTACTGGAGGGGTTGATGCAACTGCTGTAGTCTTTGATCGGCTATCAGGACAGATTGTATCTACACTCAGTGGTCACTCAAAGAAGGTTGTTATCTTACTTTATTTATTTCTGCTTCATGCTGCATCAATGCTATTAAGTGAAACTTATGGCTTGTAACATCATTTTTGCTGTAGGTTACTAGTGTGAAATTTGTAGCCGAGGGTGAATTTTTCTTAACTGGATCAGCAGATAAGGTAAGCACCGTTCAATTTGGTGGGCTTAAAACTTCTTATTATTTACTGTTGTTGTGCCCCTCCCCCAGCTTGGTAAACTCACATAGAAACTTACCCATCATCTCATGTTTATGTCCCAACACACCTTTGGTGTGTCCCAAAGTATTTTTTGACCTGTCAGTTGTGGCTATGAATTATAGAACCTAAAAAAATCATGCTGTTTATGAGAAACAAAAGCATTCGACAGAACTATTAACAAAAGTATGCAGTTTCTAAAATGTATTGATCTAGGCATTAAAATTGAAACAATGGGAGTAGAAGAGAGTTGAAACCATCCAGGTTGGCTGTCATAATCATCTTTCAGGAGCTGATTTGTTGCAGTTGCTCTCTCTCATTCTTTGCACAAGTTGGAAGGGATAACTTGACCATGTATTTAAGGTCTTAACATTTAACCATTAAATCCAGCTTAACAATCCGATACCTTTCGACAAGATTTTTATATTGCTGCAGTAAAAAATACCACTGATTGAGATAATAGTTACTACAAGAGTGATTTCTTGTTCGCTCTAGTTTAGAAATGAAGATGTATTTGGAGGATAGCTGGTGGACTGATCTGTTTGAATAATCTCTAAGCCTCAACTGAAAGGATTTAGATCTTTTCAAAACTAGTACTGGAGTTAAGGTGCCATTTGCCAGAACTTCCAGAAGTATTGCAATATAATCTTCTTTATGTAGGATTAACTCATCAGCAATCATCAGTCTGTAATTATAGGAAAGCACTGTGAGGTTTCTTTAAGAAAAAAGGGGTTCAGATTGGACCATGGGAATGTAATTGCAATATGCCCTTTTTTAGGGAAGGAATTTTTATCTTGAACAGTGATTTTGTGTCATTTAGAGGTAGTGGATGTGGAAGCAATTGCTGGTGTGGAATTGGATCTCCTACAAATAAGGTTGCTGGCATCATGGTTATGGATTTTATTTAGTAAAGGATTAAATCGCGAAACTATGTCCATTGCGATCTTCAAACTTGTTCTATGTGGAGCTATAGTGAATCCTTTTGCTTACCTTATGATGAAACTGGACTTTTTTGACGAGCTATTGCTTTCTTTTCTGTCACCCTTTCCATTTCTAATTTCTTTTTCTCCCATTAAAGAACTGAATTTCTGGCAGTTGGATCATCTCATCCATAAGTAACCATTCTTAATTTAGTGTTCCTAGGCATTCATCAAGGATTTAATTTGTTTTCAAAATGCTGCAGACCATTCGTGTGTGGCAAGGATCTGAAGATGGCAACTATGATTGCAGACATATCCTAAAGGATCATACTGCGGAGGTAATTACCTTTCAAAACCACATTGATCTTGTTTCATAACCAGTGGCTGATTGTTAGCCTGATCTTGTGGATATAAATTCCTAATATTGGTTCTGTTTTGATAAATCTAGGCATATTCTAGATGGATACTTGTTTTAATAAAGTGCAATGCTTAGGTTTATGTTAAATAGAATGGAAGATAGATGACTTTTGGTAATGGGGCCTTTTTAGATTTACTTTAGATAGCTTTGGAATCGGGCCAGTATCAAATAAATTCCTTTTTTCCATGTCTCTTCCCTTTACATGTCCACATTTGAGGGTAGCTCAAATGAAATTCTCTAATATGCAAGCTTGAGGCCATGGACCCAAGCAAGATTCATCGTGTGCTGCATTTCATGCATGCCTTGTACACCGAATGAAAATTGCAAAGCAGTGGTTAAACAAATAACTCATCCATTTAATGTTTTCATCTTGTGAATTAAATTGTCACAACTAGTTTATGCCTACAAATGGTTCATTCTGTGACCAATCAAATTGAATTAAGGAAAAGCATCTGCTTTCCCTACAAGGTGGTGCCATTGCTTCACCATATTTTGCTTCGCCATTTTTTTTATTATATAATACTTGTATGCTTACAAATTCTGTCAGGTGCAAGCTGTCACTGTTCATGCAACGAATAACTACTTCGTGACTGCTTCTCTTGACAATACATGGTGCTTCTACGATCTCTCCTCTGGTTTATGCATGACTCAGGTCCTCCCCCCCTCTCTCTGTTTTTTTGTGCGCGCGCTCTTACGTGTGTCTTGCACACATTCACAGGAGTCCTTTTCAATTTTTTTCCTGATTTGTGAGTTATGTATGAAGATTGATTGCAGACAAATTAAATGCCAAAATATATTAATTTATCTCCTGATCTGAGATTTTCACTTTTATGACTGGTCATTGTGTTCCATTTAATATAATGGACCTGCAGATAGAATCCATGAAGTTCAGGAACAATTAACAATTTTATCTAAATTCAAAGAATTGAATCCTTCTATCACATGCTTGTGGTCTATTTCATTTTTTTTTGTTTTCCATAATACTTGTTAACGCTGACAATTTAACAATAAATTAATGTTCAGATGCCCATTATTCTCTTTTTATGATGCATTTTTACATGTTAAAAATGTAAAAAGAGGCATATTTAAAAGGAATTAAGATCAGACATAGGTAGTGAATGGTGGAGTATGTTTTTGTATTGTATGACTCTGGAGTAGTTTCTTCTGTATTGCGGTAAATTTTTCTTCAGGCTCTAGTTATCAATTACAAAGTTCAGTTTCGTTAAAATCTCCTCTTTCAGACAAGGTTTCTAAATGTTTCAGTCATGTTAATTTTCTAAACTTTATAGTTTTTATTTCAATTTTTAACATGAAAATTCCCTTGTGTCTGTTGGATCTGTTTCTGGATGAACTATATAATGATCAATTTTGCAGGTTGCTGACACTTCCAAAACTGATGGCTATACATCTGCTGCCTTTCATCCTGATGGTCTCATCCTTGGAACAGGCACTTCAGAAGCAGTTGTTAAAATCTGGGATGTAAAAAGTCAGGTACACAATCACTATTGTAATTGTTGTGTTTATTACCTTTTCAAAGTGCAGCGTGTAGAAGGCAGACATGTACCAAATAAAACCTTCATTTGTTGATTTAATTAAAAATATTTGAAGTTTTACTTTTCTTTTGTTTTTTGTTTATATGCAGGCCAATGTTGCAAAATTCGAAGGTCATGTTGGGCCCGTAACAGCAATATCTTTCTCAGAAAATGGATATTTCCTGGCTGTAAGTATCATGTTTTTTTCTGAACAAAACATGCAATGATGGATGATCTGACATGCTATGATCTTATTTAATGTTTGTACTGGACAGACTGCCGCCCATGATAGTGTTAAGCTGTGGGATCTGCGGAAATTGAAAAACTTCCGGACACTCAATCTATATGATTCCGATACACCTACAAACTCTGGTGTGTATTGCTATGGTTATGCTTTTCCTTATTTATATGTGTTGCAATTCATGGCTAGTGGCTGCAGCAATAGTTCCTATGACTTTGTATGGTACCGCCCTAGTCAACCTGTTTTCCATTACCTGACAAGTAATACTTGCTATGATGAATACTGTGTAAAGTGGTTTTAAAAACTTAAAGCTCGTCTATGTGGAATTCTTTCTTTCTTCTCTTTTTTATTTATTTTTTAAGCCTGTTGTTGACCTTTTTAGTGCTCGGGTTGGGCAATCTTGTTCCACTGCAATATGCAATTTTTTTTTTTATTGTGAAGGAAGATGTAATGGTGTTCCTCTTTTTGTTATGGCAGTGGAATTCGACCACAGTGGATCTTACCTTGGAATTGCAGGATCAGATATAAGGTGCTGTCTCTTATGGCTCTTCAAAAATCTAGTAGTTTTTAATGGATTTTTAAGAATTGTCCGTCTGAAGTTGGATAACAGCTCTGCTTTTTTACTTAACAAAATGTTCTGGGTTGTGCATAAAGTTTTTCTGATAATGCTAATAAATTTGTTTCTTCGTTGCAAGAACATTCTTTGAAGCCTTTTCAGAAGAGCTATTATGATTTTGTTTTCTGCAATATCCTGTAAACTCTTATATTTATATCGTCTAATTTTGTTTCTTGTACTTGCGCAGAGTTTACCAAGTTGGCAGTGTTAAAGCAGACTGGAATTGTATCAAAACTCTTCCTGATTTGTCCGGAACAGGTTTTTCTCCTTCTCTTGCTATCATTACATGTTTGCTTCCCATGTTTGTTGGACTGACAGATGCTCTATTATTCTACTCGTTTGCAGGAAGAGCAACTTGCTTAAAATTTGGTCCAGATGCCAATTACATAGCTGTGGGATCAATGGATCGCAACCTCCGGGTATTTGGCCTGCCTGGGGATGAAGCTCCATTGGAGTCATGATGCACCTTTAAGTTGCCTGATTCGGAGAGTTGAGTTCATGGATTTCTGCAGTTGTTGCCACAGCTTTTACTGGGCTGGCGCAGCAAAACAATAGACTGAGTTGTTTAATTATGCGGTGCCAACACTTTATGCAATTTCCAGACATGGAGCAGGGTGGTTGTCTGGGATTTGAAGAACTTAAATTCGAGCTACTACTACAGCCAGTCATTTTGTATTCATGTTGTCATTGGAACTTCCAGACCATTAATCTACACAGTGAGGTGTTTGGGGGACACTTGATACTTGTTAAGTGCTCATCTTTGAGGGATGGATAACCTTTTGAGATTTGTATTTGATTCACTGTAGTAAAATGTAGTAGTTCAATTGTGTTCGCATCTGCCATGCTAATTGACTGACCTTAGCTCTGCTGCCCTGGTAAGTTGACAAGCATCCTTCAAAATCCCCCCTTTTCCATCTCAATAGTGCTTTACTGAAGTGTATAATCTTTCAAATTTGTTAAAAATTACTCTGTTGTTCCTTGCCACCCAAGCTTAACTTGCCAGCCATGCAAACGTGTTTGAGGAAACAACGTCAACCAGCAGATTTCCCATGCTTTATTCACAGAAATTGAAGACATGATCCTCAGGATTCAAACTTCAGATAAATGGAGGGCTCCATGATCCAAAGAATAAAGAATGAGATCACAAACTAATTAAGAAGCTTCCATAGCCTGCCTCGTATCAGGTATGGTATTTTGATGAATGTGTGAACCCCCAAAGCAGCAGCAAGAATATATCATCATAAAGAAGAAATAAAATCTCAGAAAGTCGAAAATGTCTGCTCCTACGATTCTTGTGTTTTTTCAGTAGATGCTTCCAGGAACGCGAGTCATTTATCCAACTCTGATTGCACCTGCGCAGCCCTCCTGGTCACCCAATTATGGAAAAGTAAGCCACAGCTGTAAGCCCTGTAGACACAAACACTTATATTACTGGGATTTAGGATGTTTGTTCATCACAGTATAAACATATGGAAGGGACGGTATATATATATATATATATATATATATTAAGAAATATTAATTTAGTAGTTCGTCGGTGGAAAGGAAAAACTAAAGAGACGGTGCGGTGTGTGTGTGTGGATGCGTGGACAACTTTACATGTGTTTGTGTCCAAAAGCGCCTCGTCCTCAGTGGGTTCTGTCGGGTCCCCCCTCCCGCTCTCCCTTCCTCTTTAACGTACAGGTTTTTGATTGGTAGGTGGGAGAATTTGTTTTCCAAACAAAGTTCATGAATCACAATATGGGGAAATTAGATACCGCTTCTATATTTATAATTCATCAATTCTGGGTTGGAAATATAGTTATTCAACTCGATTCCAGGTTTACATGGGTTAGTTAAGTTAGTCGAAACATTTTTTTTTAATTTTTTTTAATTGAGTCGTTACTTGATTCATCTAAAAATAAATTAATCGAGTATTAAATTAACCCAGTAAATTAATTTAGATTTAATAATAGTGGTTGAAAACTGAATGTCAACGTATAAAAAACATATAATAGGAGTTTAGGTTGGTATATTATTTTTAACGCTGAAGCAAACTGTTTGAGTCATTTGAATTAATTAAATAAAGTGTTGAAATTTTTATTTGGTGATTTTCTCTTATATAACTAAGTTTACTTTTACAACATTTCATAGTTTGATGACAAATTCCCTGTTGCAAATCACAAAACAATCGCTTTCGGCCAGAATTAATGATACGAAAATTGTCTTAGATTTTGTCATATGCTTTCCTTGAAAGTTATAAATTCTTGCCAGGCTCCTCCACTTTTTTCAAAGAACAACCAGTTACTTGGACTTCAATTCAATCCTCATGACCAGCACATGAAAATTAAATGAGTTACTGCTGCATTCAAAATCCAAACCCTGGCTCGTGTATGATGTTCCTCAGTCAAACTTCATGCCCTTTCCTAACCCAGATCCCTTTACTTACATTCATGCCCTCCACGCCTTTCATGGAAGAGAATATTTTGTAGCTTCTTGCACCTTTAAAAAATAATAATCTTGTTTTAAACCGATTTTGTTCTCATTCTCTTCAAATACTACAAAGAATACTTAAGATTGGTACTTACTGCTGACCATTCCGATGAAATTGTAGAGAGAGTGCTTTTCTTTTTTTAACTTCTATTGGTATTGGACAGTGTACTAGTAGTGGGGAGAGGTGAGAGAGAAAAGAGACCGCTCCAGCTCTCTGACTCTGCACATATACAGAGAAAAAGAAGTAAAGTGAATCACAAACACCAGAAAACTAAAACCAAAACCCGAAAGACAGTTTTTTTGAGCAATTCAAAGCACAGCCAGAACCCAACACAACTCCTTCATTTTCCTCCTACTGTTCTGTTTTAGTCAGAACCCATTTCTCAAATCCTCCTTCCAAAACCTGTCATGATTTGATCCATTTCGGCCATTTCCCAAATGGGTTTTCCCTTGAAACCTTTTTCTTGCTTCTTCTTTCTCTGTCTTCTCTCTGTCAATCTTTCTCAGTCTGCCCTTGATTACAGCACCTTGGTCTACAAGGGTTGTGCGAAGCAAGCTTTTCAAGATCCAAATGGTGTCTATTCACAAGCCATCTCTGCCCTTTTTGGCTCTTTAGTCTCCCAGTCCACCAAAACCAAGTTCTTTAAGACCACCACCGGGACTGGCCAAACAACCATAACTGGTCTCTTTCAATGCAGGGGAGACCTTAGTAATACTGACTGCTACAACTGTGTCAGCAAACTTCCAGTTTTAACAGACAAACTCTGTGGCAAAACAATAGCTGCAAGAATCCAGCTTTATGGATGCTACATTTTGTATGAAGTTGCTGGCTTCACACAAATTTCAGGTATGGAAATGCTGTACAAGACTTGTGGGGCTACAAATGTGGCAGGAAGTGGGTTTGAAGAGAGAAGAGATACTGCCTTTTCGGTGATGCAAAATGGTGTGGTTAGTAGCCATGGCTTCTACGCCACCAACTACCAATCTATGTATGTTTTGGGGCAGTGCGAGGGTGATGTTGGAGATTCAGATTGTGGCGAGTGTGTGAAAACTGCTGTTCAGAGAGCTCAAGTTGAGTGTGGGAACTCTATTTCAGGCCAAATCTATCTGCATAAATGCTTTATTAGTTACAGTTATTATCCAAATGGGGTGCCCAGGAGATCATCATCTTCTTCCTCGTCTTCCAATTCATTTTCATCAGGTTGAGTACTGAAATGGAATTTTTAGGAAATCTAGAGAGAAGTTTTCTGCTTTTTATCTAGTTAGTAAGTAATACTCGTTTTGGTGATGGTTTGCTTTACTGGATTGTTGATTCATCCTGTTTCCTAACCGGTTCTATTTCCCTGTAAAAAAGTTTTTTTTTTTTCAATATATTGTCGAGTCTCTTAATCTATTGCAATCAGTATATGGTTAGGGTTGCTGGATCTTTCTCCCCTTTTCTTCCCACTCCACTGTTAAAAAAAGTCCATTTTTAATAGATTATTGGGTCTCTATCTACTGGAATTAATATATGATTATCTTGTGTGAAGATTGTCCGGTATCTTATCAATGTGTTTGAAAGTGGTTTATTTTAATTGGCCTGGGAGATGTATATAATAGAGAAGTTGATTTGTGATGGATGTAGGGACAGGGCAAAATACAGGGAAGACAGTGGCCGTTATAGTAGGAGGGGCAGCTGGTGTTGGGTTCTTGGTCATTTGCTTATTGTTTGCAAGAGGTTTGCTGAAGAAACATGATGGTATGCTTTTTTGCACTTTGATGAATATGATGTGAGATAGGATAATACTCTGCATTTCATTGGTAATAATCTCTTTTTTCCTTTCAATGCTGATATGGTTGGAGTATACTATCTTGTGCAGATTTTTAAGAGAAAGAGATGGAACTTAAAGAGGAGGCAAGCAATCATATTTCCTCGAGGTGGATTCTTTCTACATTTTCATTTCTTTCAATAGTATAAATGGGGTTTTGTGGTGGACCAATTTTGATGAAGAAAAGATAGGATAGAAATGGCAAATGTGTGCCTGTTGGCACAGCCTGGTAAGGCAGTATATCTTGGACTGGAAGTAACTAGGGCTTGAAGTTGTTTCACAAAGGTGAAAGCATATAGCAGAATGAATTGCTTGTCAATTTGAATGGATGACAGAGGAGAGTTGAATTAAAGGGTTTTGGCCTTTATTTTTTGTACAGCGTGTGGATGTTTGTCTCTTTCCCCCTCCTCTCCAGATCAATGCATCCCCATCCCCTTCTGCTTTATGCTTTTTACAAAGTAGTCACTTACCTTCCTTTTCTCCTTCTCTAACATGCTGATGACCCTCACAGATGTATTTCTTCTCTTCTCATCTCTTTCTCGGCCTGGATTAGCTATGATATTGCCTAGAAGATGTAGGCGATTTGATGTAGAGCCTCGGGTTGGTTACAAAAAATGGAAACTCAAAAACACCATCATTTTCTTGCATGATGCCGAACAGTTTTGTTGTGATTATTAAATGGTGATAACTCCTCCTGTAAGATTTCGCATGAACCAATTAACTAAACTGCTGATAGAATAGAGACAATCCAGTGTGGTGGTCCTTCTCCCAAGTCCTTACAAAAGAGTGCTGGAGGAGACAGCTAGATGCAATTATCATACATTGTTAGCACCTCGGAATATGTATAGCAAGCTGTCTTTCCATGACAACAAACATGCTATTTTTTTATTCAATGCAACAATATCTAAGCTTGTTTTGGAGCCTGTAGGGTTGTAAAATGAAGGTAGGAGAACAGATGAATCGCAAATTTTTCGAGCTTTTCAAGGAAAATAAAAGTTACCCTTTAAGAGGTAGGTGTCGAGCTGTAAAAAGAGCTTATAGTCGGCACCCATACGCTCTTCCTCGAACTAATTTGAATGGCACAAATTGTGTACTTGAGGAGAGAGAAAAAGAAAGGATGAGTTCTGACTACAATATTATCGGTATCATTTTAAAGATTTTGACAAAATAAATTCACTGAATGATTATCAACTATGACTAGATTGTGTTACACGCAACACGTGGCTTGTCTTTGGACGGAAAGCAAAATAATATCTTAAAAATTATTTTCTCATGCATTGAAGGAACTGATAACCTCGCGTGTGAGTCTTTGTTTTTATTTTTTTTTGGAAAAAATAAAGTCAATCGATGCTTTGCTTCTTGTTTCTCAGATTCCGTACCAAGCTGAAAAATAAAGGTAGTGTTTTTTTTTATCTAAATTTTTAATTTTTAATTTATTTTTAATTCAAAAAACCCGTAAAACATCTTATACACCTAACCAACCTCTTATATAACCTCAAATTAAAGTTGGATTAAAATTTTAAAATATTCAAGGATGAAAACCTAATGAAATATTGAGGGATAAAAAGCTAGTCTAAAATAAAAATAAAAAAAGATCAAAGTGAATCTTTTGCTATAATTTTTAAATTGCCACCTTTCTTCTTCTTTTTTGTTACGTCTTGGACCTCTCTTTTTCAATTTTGACCCTTCTTGACAAGTTTTGATAAATTAAGGGTATAAAAGGATGTAATTGAGGAGAAATAAAGTTTGAGAATTAAATTGATAAAAAATTATTGTGATTGCGTTCTAAATTTTGTTTAATAATTTAATCATCATCTCACAACAGTAAAGTAGTCTAACCAGACAACATGAACCCTATTCAGTGTGTTTGGGATTATGATAATAATGATAGTTCAAAGTGTTTTTTACTTAAAAATGTATTAAAATAATTTTTTTTTATTTTTTTAAAATTATTTTTAATCTTATCACATCAAAATAATTTTAAAATATATATATATAAAAAATTATTTTAAGTGAAAGAATAAATTTCAAATTTAAAAAAAAACATGATTTATACCCATTTTTCCAATCA
>Ga0307517_10004233_pt1 | contig 22128 bp, 30 predicted proteins | sample 23_EM_MG_FD_194515 | JGI IMG/M metagenome (GOLD analysis project Ga0307517, IMG submission 194515) | Populus trichocarpa ectomycorrhiza microbial communities from riparian zone in the Pacific Northwest, United States - 23_EM | ecosystem: Host-associated > Plants > Roots > Unclassified | place... | reverse complement strand
GCTGGAGTCAGCCATTGACGTGGGCGGCGTAAGCTCAGAGACCGGAAAATTAAACTGGCATTTGGATTGGTCCGATTGTTGAGCCACGGTTCTATGTATTCGTACACAGGGAGGGCAGTGAAATGAAGGAGCGCAGTTCACATTCATAACCAGTTGTATGACGTACGTGGCAATCAGACGGGTTCCCGGTTGCCAATGGCGACGGACACACGAAGGCGAGCTCGAGTGAGGTGAGAAAATGAGCAGGAGCCCTCAGCAACAAAACAGGCCAAGTTGATACCCTGCTGCAGGGTGGACGTCAGCGAGTCGTGCTCACCGTAGATGAGGGCAAAGCGAATAGCCGGGAATCCGCAGCACGCGGATCACAAGACCTGTATTTACTACCTGTACTTACTACCCATGGCCACGGCCGTCACAAAGACACGAGAGAAATCAGCGCTCCGCTGCGATATGATTCTCAGTCCACTCCGTAAGTAACTGCAATTCGGAGCCGGAAGAAGCAATCATTGGGTATCGAAAACCCAGTTTACATATCCGGGTTCCAAAACTGAGGTCCCCGACTGCGGTGCTCATGACGGACGTACTCGGGCAGGTGGCCTAGTTTCACACGTTCTTCCAACCCAAGGAATACTGTCTGGTGTACGGTCGCAGGTGTCACGTCTACCCATCTCATGTGTCCGAGGTATTGCTCCAATCCGCGCCTGTCGGAACCCGCCGTCGGGCGAGGGATCAGTCTTCCTCTTGACCCCTTCCTCGGAGGAGCGTTCCACGAGACCAGTCCCGAGCCCAACAGAGATCTTTTCACGGATTTACGAGTCCCGGATGGCTTATGGCCACCGCCTACTGCTGCTCTGGGGCGTTGTGGCGCATTTCTTCGAAAGAACGGAAGGGATTGATTGGGTGGATACTACTCACGAGAAACCCTCCCTACCCACCTTCCTCTCGCCCTCGGCGATACGACCCGCGTCAGGTTTCTTGCTCTCGTCCTCGCCTTTGCCGAGTTCAAGCCTCTCCGACGGAGACTCTTGCTGACAGAATGTGGATGTCGCGGGGAAACCCAAACGACATTCCGGGCTTCCCTCCCAGTGACAATCCCCCCTCCGAACCTGGTTCAAGAGGGTCGTTGGAACTCCTGAAGTACCATGAGCAGTGGCGCAAGAAAGTCTCTTGGCCGAAGAGGTTGAGGTTGTAGCGTCCATTGAAGCACAGCATGGGGAAAGACGTTCACGAGACGACACCAACCGCCTCAACCGCGGCCCCAAGGATAGCCGACGGATTTCCCTTCTCCACAAGTCTCCCGACCCACGCCCCTCCCTCTGGGTACTGACTGAAGGGAGGAGTTTGTTCTCGGACTGAGACAATTGGGTATGATAATCACGACGTGTTGGTTCCCCTTACCTGTTTCTTCATGACGCAAGCGGCGGGCTCGTTCGTCAACATGTTATGGTGCCTGATCATGTTCGAAGCGTTGTTGTACAGATACTTGGGAACTATATCACGTTCACAACGCTGTGAACGTCGTGGATTTTTGTCGCGGTTGAATTCACTTCGATAACGCCCACGTCGAGTTCGTTGAGGAAGAATGTCCTCGACGAGTGGAAGCTGGGCAGTTCCTGAATGTCCTTGATGAAACGAGATATCTCTTCGCCCGTCGCCTTCGCGCACACCTTCAGACAGCTGAACGCAGCACAGTTTCGTACCCCATCTTCCCCAAAGTTGATCAGTACTCCTGAATCCGTCCTTTGTACTCGACTAACATTTCTCCCGGCTGCCTCACCTCGAGTCAGAGAGCCAATACCAAGAGGTAAAAGACAATCATCGTAAACTTAGGCTTCCCCCCCGGACAAGCCGAGCACCACCGCCCGACGGCATTCCCGAGCTGAGGCATGTGATCCAACCCGACGTTTCCATGGCAGATATTTTGATATTCAAATATTTGGCTTTTCTAGATAAGATTCCGCATGTTTGAGATGTGTATGTCCGACTTAACAAGGGGCACCAACCGCACACACGTATCCAGCTGCATCGATACGCTTTGGTGCTCTGAATGAACGACTATCAACTGTCGGCCGTCCCGCTATACTCTTCCTTCGGCTCACCCGACCGGGCCCCGTCGGGTACATCGGGACAATCGCGAACTGTCCATCGGGTTGTCCGTTGTCGGGCCTTCCGAATCTCATCTGCCGCTCGTAATGTACCATGTGCCACCTCGCCAAGCAATCTCAAGCCAAGGAGCTTTCCCGGCTTCGAATCCTCGAAACGAGGGTTCTCCCTTGTTTCAAAGCCTCGACGAGAGTGAAACCTCTCGCGGATCTCGCCCGCGGCTGGCATAGGTGTTCAGGACTCCCACCTCTATAACAATCGGATCTCACGTGTGAGCGAGGGAGAGACCCGCTCTGGTTCCGATCCGAATGGGGGTAAGGAAGAGGGGTAAGTAAGTAAGCGTATGAGCCAGATTTAAGGTTTTTTTCTTCTTTCGAGATAGCGCCTCTCCAATCGATCCGGAATCTCCAATCGAGACCATAAATGATACATCCGGCGGTATGACCGAGATTTTTATCAAATACCTCGTGGGCCGTACACACGCTGCCACCCCACCGCATTATTGTTGTGTCCGGCCCGCACCCACACAATGTGATCACGTTCTTGCTGTGGGACTCATTCGACCACGCCCACGGGGCTAGCTTAAACGAAGATCAGACCAACTCTGAAAGGTCAAACGACCCGAGCCCCTTTCCGGGGAATAAAACAAGGGCACTTTATTCACCGGACGTCGATCGAATTCGCCACCGGACAAAGCGGCCCAATGGCATCAAAGGACACCGGGATTGACACGCCAATATACGCCCCGTATTGTATTCTGGCCGCTGTCGAATTTATCGTGCCCACTCCATGGGGCGATGCGCACCGATTGGTGAAGAGCTATCGCTAGACACACAATTAGATCTTTCTTGTCTCGAATCTTGATTAAATTCTCTGTGCGTCGTACAAGGTACCGAAGTTATCGGGGACGGTGGATCAACGGAGCTGGACGCTCCCAAGCTTCACAGTCAACGCACTCACAGCTCCAACGTTCCAAATGACCAATTTCCCATCAACTCCTGTCGTACTGACCTTGGTGATTGCCCCACTCTGCCCTTGGTAGGGTCTTACGCTCGTGATAGTGTTCTGATGTACCGTAAACAACTCAGATTCTCCTTGAGAGCCTCCACCACCACCGGCGCCAGAGACACCCCTGGAATCCGCATTCTTAAAGGTGTTGAAGGCCGCGCTGTTCAACCTCCCGGGTCCGCCAGGGCTGAATCGGGAAGGAGTGAGAGCGGATTTTGGGGCAGACGTATCGTCGAGGCTTCCGATGAGCTTCCATCCACTTTCGTTTCCAGAGAAGACGTAGGGTTGGCAATCATGACCAGCAGCGACGATGGCGTCCTCGGAGGTCCATACGAGGGTGACGAGAGGGAGAGTGGACATTCTGACGGTACGAACTGCGGGACCAGATCCCGGATAGACGATGCTGATGGTGCTGGCATGATCTTTGGGAGTATACTTAACATCAAGTCCTTGGAGAGAGGGTTTAATGGGCTTACCTGCAAATGCGAGAACGTCTCCGGATGGAGAGAAAGAAACGGTGTGGACCCAACCTCCGGCAGGGCTGGCAAATTCACCGCAAACAGTGCCAAATGGAAGCTTTTCACCCCAGAACGTGGGTGCGGGCCTGAATAACGCAGTCGTAAGTTTACCATCTCACCGGGAATGAGGGGGTAGCGCTCACTTCTTGTCCACATCCTTGATGTATGCGGAGAAAACACGAGCCTTCACGTCTGCACTTCCAGCGGCCAACAAGACGTTGTTCGGGTGCCAATCGATGGAAAGGACGGTGGACCTGATGGGTTTCTTGAGGAGCTTTGAGACCCACCAGTTGCTCTCTTCATCAAAGGAGCAGATCGCGATAGCTCTGATAACAACCGGTCAGCGCCGGTCCGGATAGCACCAACGATCAAAGCTGCGAGTCACACCTAGCCCCACTAGCAACGGCAAACTTATTCTCAAACGGACTCCAACGGACGAAAGTAGCGGCGCGGTTGATATTCAACAACACCAAAGTCGGTTTCCATTCAACCCGACCGGTCTGGGGGTCGGGTGTTTGAGACCATACATAGGCGTTCCGATCTTGAGACGCAGTGACAATCCTGTTCGAACTCGGTGCCCAATCGATAGACGTGATCAGTTTATCGTGCTATCCCGTCGTCAGTGACCGCGAACCTTGACAAAGCGCCAAGAGTCAGGCGATACGGACCTCGGATAGAGTTTCTGTAGCCTTCCAATCGTTCCCGGCCTTGGAGAATATCTGTACATCTTTCGAGTTCAAACTGACAGCAACCTCTGATCCAACCGCCTAACCTGAGCAAGCCGACCTCACATTCAGAACAACAAAAGCCGACACTTACGGGATCTATCTTGATTGAAAGCATGAGCCGTAATCGGGCCTTGAGCGAGAGAGTGAACTTCAGGAGCGGCCATAACAATTGCAGAGGACTAGCAGTCGACTACTGCGGCAGATCGTTGGGATCGAAGGTGATATGGGTCAGAGCGTGATGCGTGACATATAACCTGGGGGTGATTAGAATCAGGAAAATATTCACACGGTTGCTCGTCCAGCTACAAAGACAAAAAACGCGATGGGCCATCAGGCTGTCGGCATTGTTACGGGAGGCGCACACACACGAGTACGATGGAATATAAACGAGTTTGACTTCCTGGCTTTTGTCTTTTGGTGTGTAGGTAACAATACACATCTGTTGGTATTTGTCTTTTCCCGAGCGCTTTTCTGTTACTCAGTTCTGAACACACCACCGCACGAACAGAAGCGGATCTTGCTGGTGGTAGCGAAGAAAACACTGAATTAGTCTTTGGAAACAATGACCACAGCGACAACGTGTCGAGGGATGGAGGAAACTGTCTGTAGCGTAACGTTTGTTGCCGTTCAATGGATAAGGAAATCGAAGGAGCTGAACTTGGGATGTCGAATCAAAACAAATCGGATGCAGTTTTGAAAAGTGAGGGTAGATAGAGAACAGGATGGCGAGCTCCGTTGCCGTCATAACGGGTGGTTATGCGCGAGCCAAAGGAGTAAAACTCAACGAAATTTCAAAAATGCCAGAAGCAAAAAGAAAAAGAAAGTTCCTGGGAATTGGTTAACCACCGCCCGAGGTTCCCACAAAGACAAGATACGGAAGGGGACGATGATCGAGGTCCGGTGTCCCCCCCCCCCCCACAGACACGGGACATCCGAACCGCGGAACGATGGGCGCGAATGTTCGGCTCAGCTCCGAGGTCAGCGGAGCCGTCCAAGATCCAAGTTCCAACGAAACGATCCCCTGGTTCCAAACCATACGCGTTTCCCTGGCTTGTCCTGTCTGACCTCTCGAATGCGAGCCAATTTCCCATGACTATCGCGCAACCGTCTTGTCAACAACGGTATCAAGATCCTCGTCATCGCTGGCGCCTGCGGCGGCGGCTTGTTCGTTGATGACACCCCAAACGGAGGCTTGGAACTGCAGCCGAACGCGAGTGGATCAGCACAATCCGGAGCGAGGGACCGACGGGAACGTTGATGGTCTCACGAGTGTCAGCACAAATCCCATCTTAGTCTCGAGGTTTCTCAGATCCTTCAAGAGATGCTCCTCAGGCAATTGGCTAAGTCGCTTGGTCTCCGTGACCATCTTGTGAAAGAAGCCGATTTAGAGGGAAAGGGCGAAAGAAGGGGGGAACATCGGAAGGGCTCACGATCTTGAGTCGCTGGTTCAGCTTGGCGTATTCCCAGAGGACCTCAGCCTCCGTCTGAGTGAGTTCCGGATGGTTCTCGTACGGGTTTACTTGGAAAATTTGAGTGGACATGCTCGTCGTTGGTGGCTGGTGAGATGTATTTGGGTCACGTGGGATATCTGTAACTTGCATTCGCGCATCGGCTGCGAGGCTCACTGTTTGTTTTCCACCAGACTGTTATCAAGGAAAAAATGATTTCGTTGAACCGCTGAGGCGTTACGCCCGGTAACCAAGATGCACAGACTCAACCCTAATATCTCAAAAGGGGAAAAAGCTCCTCGTTCACAGCCTCGTCGACAGACTGAACCATTCAGGCTTGGTGGACCAATCGACTCAATCTTACTCGAAGGATCTCCCAATGAGGCCATATATGAGGAAAACGCATCCCGACAATACGACCAGTGATCCTGATAATGATGGGGCTGTTTGCCTCCACGCCCCGGAAGAAATTAAGTGGTAGGGGGGACAATAAGAAAAGGTTGAACCCATTCGACGAGGCGCTGCCTCCTGTGTACATCTCATCCTTCGGGCGGGGGCGTCCGTCTTGTTCTGGGGCGGGAGGCTCCGTCGAACAAGAGATGGTGAAATAAAAAAATAAAAAAACGACCGAGCCTCGGGCTGACCGGCAGCGGCTAGGCCGAGCTTCTAGCATTTTTTATTTTTATTTGCCATCTCCGTTAACAGCGTCACGAGCGGCTAGTAGGGAGGGGTTAGACTGGGGGAAGGGGTTCGGATGAGCCGAAACAATAACGATCGGGTGATCGGGTGGCTGGTAAATGTTATTGATGGCGACTGTGGATTTCCCCTCGACCACCCAGGCGACCACGGGCGACCCCTTTTTGTGTAATGCTCTATCTGCAACACGCCGGCCCCTTCTTTCCAAATCCGCACCACAGCCAATCCAACCGGACAATAGGCTCCTCTCTCCTCTTGTCCCGTTTTCGCTCCTTATAACCACAGCCCTCCTCAGTCCCGTCTCTCCCCGTCCCCGCCAACTCCTCCACGTCCACGACCGCCATGTCCCCCTCCACGTCCACCTTCGTCCCTAGGCCCTACCCCCCACCCAGCCTGGCCGGTGTGCCTAACGAGTACATCCTCAACAGACTCCATCATCTTGCGCCCCATTACTGGAATAAACCCGAGACGGCTGATTGCACAATTGGTGAGCCTCCCTCTTCCCATACCCATTCATCCCTTCCCGGCGCTCATCTTATCGCCATTCAGTCATCCATGACATTTCCAAGCCTCAGTCTGCTACCCAAGGGAAGCGAACATCCATCTCTCGAAAGTCATTCGAGGTCGGTCTTTTCCTTTTACCTCTTTCCAATCGCCGTGGATCTCACTGTGATCATCAGGTCCATATCGATTATCTCTGCTCTCAATCTCGTCTTCTGAGACGCTTCTTCGGCGGGTCTACTGCCACCTCGACATCCAAGTCCGCCCTCCCCGTTCGACCTCCTCATTTCGTTTCCCCCTCCAACTCCCACCCCGTTGTCTACCTTCCTCTCCCCGACCCTTCCTCCTTCCACCTTCTCCTTCATTGGATGTACCACGGTTCGATGAAAAACATCGAGTTTGCTCTCACCGACGGCACCGTCACGTGGGAAGGTCTTGCCCGAAACGTCGAGTACCTCGACATCCGCGACGACATGCGTCAGTTCCTTGGTCACTGGTACGCCCGCAGGCGGTCCCTCTGCGACGAGAGCGACTCGTCCGATTCTTCCGATTCCGAAGAGGATGGAATCTTCTCACCGGTCGAGAACCCAACCCTCGATCCGGACACGGACGCAGACATCGAGGACGAGGACGATTCTGACGATGAGGATGAGAAGTGTGCTCCTAGGAGGAGCTCGAAGAAGATGTCCGCCGTGAGACGACTCCATGCAGTGAACGGGATTGATGTGCCGAGATTGTTGGCCAAATCAAAACCGCTCCGGGTCGCCATCCCATGAGCCTGCTCTCTGTTTCTCCTTTCGTTATCTTGCACATTTAATCTTTCGACTGATATTTCAACCCTGCCTTGGTGCAGAGTCATCCGCTCTTCGAGTATATAATATTCACTATTTCACATGCTATCGCGCATCTCTGTAACTCATACATCATTTCTGGCGACGCACACGAGAATAAATGTATCACCATTCGGATTCGCGTCCGACATTTTGAAAACTCCTTGTGCACAAATTCCAGGACCCTATAAGGATGGGCTTGGAATAACGAGCGTGTTTCTCGAAACGCTTCTAAGTGCCCCCCGAAAAACTGAGGGTATCGCTAGGCCGGAATTCAGCCCCAAGTTCATAGTGGGAGCCCTCTGGAAGAACGGAACCAACGGAACACTCCGATCCTGCCAGCTGATGGGGCATCCGGCTGGGTTGCCGGTCACCATGACGTTCCCTGTTTCGTGCTGGGTAAAGGCTCCTCATCTTACACCAAGTCGAGGTGCACCAAGTCGGAGGTGATGCGGGTGCTGCAACCCGGGCCACCCAAGAACCTGCCTCTGAATACCACAACTGGGTGTCGACACAAGTTGAGATCGAACTATACCAGGTATCGTTTGAGTCCGGCATTTCGAGCCTCCTCCGACGTTTATGGAGATCGTGAACGAAGTATCTGGAGGTGGCGTGCACTCGTGTCCTTTCCGAATCAAAGTTCCCGCAGGAATGCCTCGTAGCTATTGGTGGGCTGGTTCTATTTTTGACGGATCTTGCGAACACTGAAATCGTCCCAATAGCCACACTCTCTATCGATTTTGGAGATGGCGCCGGCGCTTGGCATGGTGGAGATTAAAGACCTGCTGCCCTCCCTCGCGAAAATTTCCAACAAGGTTCGTCCTTTCCCGATCCACTTGCTTGCGAAGCCGAGACCGCCGGTGTTGAGTGAACTTAAAGCTGATAGATAACGGCGTTATCAAATGGTATTTGAGCGTGTTGGCTAGGATAAACCTACACCTGTTATGAAGGGTAAGGTGGAAGGATTACCAATTGAATTTGTGGAATTGGTGCAAAACACGGTGCTGGGGACCGCCGGGGGACGTCCGGACGCTGTGGAACGGTGAATTCTCGGCATCGATATCTACGAGGTATGGGTTTCAAAGCAGAAATACCTCATAGCTATTGGTGGGTTGGTTCTACTTTTGACGGGTCCTGCGAACGCTGAAATAGTCCCAATAGCAATATTCTCTATCGAGTTTATGGTATTCGGGCGTGTTGGCGAGGGTAAACCTACACTTTTTACGTCCGGACGTTACGGAACGGGAAATTCTCGCCACCGATATTTATGAGGTATGGTTTTCAAAGGACCCCCGCGGTGGGCGCGGTTGGTGACCCAAGCACCCTTGCGAAATTCCTGAGGGTTCGTCATGGAAGGCTGGTTCGAAGAAGTACATGACGCTCCTCACTGCGAAATAAGGTATTCCCAACGGTAAGTGGTGCCTTAACGCGAGCTCCCGTATGCCATTTTGTCCCCCTTTTTATTATTATCAAAAGCCACTGAAGTCATCACAGAAACAGATTCATACATTCAGTTCGAGTATGATCTGTTCAGGAGAGAGACGGGGCGGCGTTCCACCTTCGTCGGAGTTGGAACAACGACCAGATTGTCTCGGCAGACCTTGAAGGTTATCGAGGATGCAACCCTCGATTTCGTTATTGAGAACTTGGACAATTGGGACGCAAGAACAATGAGCGCCCCTATTTCCGTAAACATGCCGGGTGATAGACCTGTATCTGTTTGCGAGACGCGGACTCGGCGAACGCACAGCCCATGGTAGGGAACTTTGACAATCATCTCGTGTTAAAGAATTTGATCGTGCTGCTCGGTCTCTCGTGGTCGTTCCCGGTGCGTTGATGTGATCTCACTCCCAACGGGGCCTGCTGACCCGGCTACAGTTGCGGGGACCCTAAAATGTCCGTTAGAAGCGATTCACGAAGGAGGTAATCCTATGGGCCAGTGGTGTCAATACCACAAACAAGATCGGGCAACCATCGCCGCGCTCGCTCGCAAACGCGAATCGCCATCCACAGGGGTAAAGCATTCTGCATTATCGAATTAATCTGTGCGGAGAGCGCAATGATGTGGCTCACAATTACAGACCCCACATCTTGAACGGTCTCCAGTACGGATATACTACCCCGCGTTTGTGACATTTATCCGGCACACTGCCCTGGAATTTTCCGACGAGGGATTGGAAAAAGGCACTGGAATTCATCGACGCCTCCCTTAACCTCTACAAGTATGGATCCGGTCGGCGGAGTCTAGGGGCGTCCCATTTCTCCGGAGATAAACATCGATGTCAGGGTACTGTATCCCAGATGGGATAACCACTATCACCTGCCCTACCAGCGAACAGGAAGTGACCGTTCGTATTGTCGAGGTGAAGAACGAGATAGGGGATGGCGACTCTAACCCAATCGTACAAGCCGAGTGCGGTATCTTTCTTCCAATAACGTGGCCCTCTTCCTTCTGATTGCCCTGGTTTACGCTCAATTTACATTTCTCCCCTTCCGTAGTGCAAGCCGTTTCAAAATGCCTCATGCTGTCTGACGCTCCTCGTCGGGGTTGCGGGCCCGTATCTCGCCGTCTCTGCTGCCACCTTCGCAGAAATATTTGTCTCAGCGATTCACGGGCTGCATCTACCTCGTATCGCTCCCTACGCTCCAGGAACGATCCGTCCTGGACCATTCCACCCATCGGGTGGCCCAGGTTCTTCGTGCACTTGGCAAAGCCATCGACATGGTTTTGGATTGCCATTCGAGGCTACAATTCACACCCCCTCTCACGCAGAAACCACTCGATTCAGTGGATTGTGGGAGCTCCCGCCCTCTGCCGATTCCATTGCATCCAATCACTTCGCTTCCCATCTTTCCGAGAGAACACGGTGGACTACCAAATCCACCTCCCTCCATCTCTTCCGTTCAAGGCAGTCTTTAAGGGAACCGTCGCGCGCAGCGGGGACAAGACAAAGTACGACTTTGTCATCAAGTTTACCCTTACGTATTGCGAAGAAGCACACCAGAACCTTGCCGAGATGGGGCGAGCACCGTTTCTACGCTTTTGTGAACGTGTGAAGACCTCGGAATGTACATCGTAGTCATAGATCATCAGGATAGGAAGCACGCGAACGTACCACTCGTGGACAAGGAACATATCGAACAGCTACGGGTGGTAGTGAAGACACTGCATGACTCGGACTGCGTGCATGGTGACCTCCGAGATAGCCAAACATCTTGATCACAACTGGCGGTTTGAAACTCATAGACTTCGATCTGACCTCGGGTGGCAAAACGGGGTGCCTCGTGGGGGTCTGATTGCAAAGGATCATGGTGCACACATGTTCAAGCTTCTGACTGGGTGTCGCACTGACGGTACGCAGTGCCAGACCTTGCCACCCCTAACAACTTGCGCGCGAGAACGATGTCATTGTTCTGGCACGCACGACCAGTCGCATATTCTGTATCCGCTTATCCGCTGGAGAAGTTTGCAATTGCACATGTAGGCTGTGGGGGTCCGCAACCCCCTGCATCCTCGGTTGCCAGTTTGCGACACCGAGGATCAGCATATAATCATTTCGGGCAACGTGTAACACGCCCCTTGAAAGTGGGGTCTGATGTAGAATGGTGCTGGTTTGTGTGAACTCCGCGGTCGAGGTTGTGCGAGATCCATTGTTCGGTTGTGGGCTCTCTGGGTTGTGGTTCCCGAGTTTGGCGAGAGAGAGAATGCTCGGAACATCCACCGATCCTGTGGGGCTGACGCCCCAGCGCTCGGCAATTGAAATATGAGAGTTTTCTTTTCGGGACTCAGAGAAACGGTAAACAAAACGAGCGTTGATATTCAATGCTTTATTCTTCGGGGGGAGTGGGATCAGCGTCAGAGCACTGCACGAGTTGCATGCGTTGGCTCTCGTCTTTCGGAACAAACTCAAACACGAAGATGCAACGAGGCACAGATGAATCGATGACGCTTTACCGGTTACCACCAGGTAGGGAGAATTTTCGGTATCTTCGTTCCGTCACAATAGTTTTTTTTTTCGATTGCCGGCCCCGTTTCATTTCGGCCGCCACGGGGTCCATCAGCTTGGCGAGGGGACTTCCCTGTCATCATCCGTCGGTTACGTATACTGACCCACATCAAGGTGTGGCAAGGTCACCGGAGGGCCCCAGCTAAACATCCGAGATGGAAGCGGTAGGAGAACTTTGTCCCCGCCTCTTCTCTTTTAGTGCTCGACGTATGCGACGTGTGTGACCTTGGACTAATCAAAAATCAGAGCATCAGGATGGCGGCGTTGAGGGCTTCTCGTCCCGTGCCTAGCACTCCACCAAACCCAATTGGAACGCGGAACGCTAACACCTGGATTGGCACGGCGATTATCATGAGACCAATTCGTCTAAGTACATACCCACGCATAGGCGAACGACAAAAACAAACAAACGCTAGAACGATAAGGGAGAGCGCTGTAGACGCGCTTACGAGAACCACGGATTGCCGATACGCAAAGCCGCTCGATCATCCGATGTACCCGCAAAATCGAAAGCGTATTGTCAAAGCCTCTCTCCAGAGATAGGACCAGACCTTCCGGCATGAAACAGAAACACGGAAACCAAACGAAGGGGGCGAATTGCACTCGCGAATGTAGTAGGGATTTTCCAGGCGTTCATCGCTTGGACCTGCTGTACTAGTACCATCAGCGCTCAGTTTCGACGGCTTCAAACTCGCATTCGTTCATATCAAACACACACACAAAAAAGACACCTTCGTCAGAGTACTGCGGGACCAAACGGCGGAAGCAAAATGACCCCGTTGATGAATCGATGATGACTTTTTGTCTGTAGCATCTATAATCTAGTCACCGAGCGCGGTCTCGAAGGGAACGAACTAGTCAAATTACTCATATGTCCATGGATTTTCGGGATCTAACGGAGAGGGCCCGCTCTTATTGTTGTTTCCCTTCATTCTTCGCCTCTTGACATCCCGTCGATCATCCAGAAGTCAAGCGGAAGCTTTCAAAGGACTCGTGAAGTCCTCGCTGCCCCACCCGCCATACTATGCCCCGCAGCCGATCCCAATTCATACCTATGTTCCCCGTTCGTTATGCAGCGGGCGTCTTGCCCGGAAACGACCGGGGCTAAAGATAAAGCAACGGAGAGATGCGAAATTCCGTGCTGCATTCTCAGACAAAAGAAGATAAGTCGCCGTTACGAGGCTTGTACGTAAGAACCAACCAACATGAATCCGGCTGCACACAAAAAACACTCAACGTGAGAAAAGCAAGGAATGCTCCAGGTGACCGCAAATCAGATGTGAGATAATTCGGGATGTCTAATATCGACAGGGTATAATGAACGGGATCGTCATGGGTCGTATGTGACTGTGAAAATGGCAGGTTCCGATGACCTCTGCAGATCTTCCAATTCCAATCCGGAGTCCTGGTCTTTGACAATAAACTCTCTCGTGGGGTATCTGTGGTCGTGGCGGAGGTACCGAGGTGGGCGCCTGACTTGCATGGTCCCCATTGAACGGGATCCAGGCATCGCCTGAGAGTGCCACTTTCCGGCGAGTTCCGTCCCGCCGGGAACCCAAGGTGCCTGATAATCATTCACTATAAGTCTCCGAGAGATCGCCAAAAAGTCGCCCAAGGCGCCTCACTCGTCTCGTGACGAGGGGGGGGGGGCCAGGGCTTTGGGTTTAGAACGTACCTCGTACACCCTATGCCTCATCCAGACCCAGTCAATGTGAGACAACCAGGGATGCTCCATGACTTGGCTAGTGCCGGAGTATCCGAGCCGATGTTGCGGCTCGAACGTGAACAGCCGCGAAATGATGTGTTTGAGGCTGTTCCCCCAGACCGGTTCCTCCGGCCATTCGTAATTCAGCATCAGGATATTGTGGAATACCGGGTGATTGCCGTCTCCCTGGCCCTGGAACGGCTAGGCACAAAAACATACATCATGTTAGACAATCCCTTCAGAGACACCGAGAACGAGTACGAAAACTGTCGAGGGTGGCGAGACATACCGTCGTTTGGGTTAGCATCTCGTAAAGCACGACGCCACTGGCCCACCAATCTACGGCTCTCCCAACCGGGTAGCCTTGTTGGATTAACTCGGGCGCCATATACTGAGGGGTTCCCTTTAACAGCCAAGATCCGCCTTCCCCCTCCCTCTCGGCAATGCCGAGGTCGGTCATCACAAGATAGCCATCGTGTCCGACAAGGAAGTTCGCAGGCTTTATATCCCGGGAGACCAATCCGTGTCTGTGAATGAACCCTATCGCGCAAACAATATTGCAATAGTAGAAACAAGCATCAATCTGGTTAAGGGGTCCGAATCGGTCAATTAAGTCCTGAAAGTTCCCGTGAGGCATTAGTTCGAGTACGAGAGAGAGGTTAGTGGTGTCTGAGACAGCTGCCATTGCTCCAGCGAGGAACGGAGACCAAGGTAAACGCGACAAATGCTGTTTTTCGGCATTGATCGCGCACTGAGCCGTCTAGTTTCACCGTATGAACGCTCAGCAATGTACGATCATGCGCGTCGACCTTTCGAATAAGGTCCGCAATTGGGAAATACGGACCTCACTGGTTAGACTACATTCCTCCTTGGGCAACACTTTTACCGCAACCAGCGAGCTGGAGTTGGCGATTTGTGCCATGACTACTTGTCCTAATGCTCCAGAGCCTGAGAACAAGGGTTAGCGCATGTGCGGGTGAGCCGACGCGAGGATGTGTGGGACCGCACGCGTACCGAGAGATCTCACCACAACAAGGTCTGACGGGGAGATGATCTGGGCCGACTCGACCGCAGACTTTTGTTTCGGAACCGACTTTGGAGCCGGTTCTGGTTCTGGGTTCTGTTGTTGGATTACAAGAGTGAGTGCGGTGAGGTACGTCTCGACTTGGCAGCGTGGTTTAGCTTACCGGTCGAAGTTTCTGCGGAGACGGTTGTGGCGTTGGGTAGGGTTCCATGTTTTCAGCCGAAATCTAGGATGTCGCCGTCGTGGCAAGGTGGGGGAGGTGGTGGTTGGAGAGAAAGAGGTGTAGGCTGGTCGTCGTGGGCCATGGCTCACCGTGTCTCGCCACGAATGTGGAACAACGGCACGGACAAAGCAGAAGACCGTGCTCGGGCGTCTGATCGGTGGCAAGACCACGTGGTTATCGCATCCTTGGCGCTTCCTCTCTTCCGTCAAGGCACCAATAAGCTCCCCGCACAGAATTTCAACGCAACAGCTGTAGTCCTATTCTGTGGTTATGGACTGGTACTTTGCGCGTTTTGAGGAGCTCGAGAGGGATCTGGACTGACTTGGCGTTGTAGTTTGGAGTTTAACATCCGTCAGCTCATCCTGACGGACCTCGCCCAGAATATTGGAGAGTGCAAGGACCACGCGTCCGAGCACGATTTGACACCTGCTATTGACCTAGTGACGTCTCATGTTCAGACTCGCGACCAACCTGCACAAGATGAGGAGGACGGAGAGGAAGAGGAGGAAAGAATATTCATGGTACGCCAACTCCCACTCCTTCACCCCCGAGCGTCAACACGAACCTACCGAACGCAACGATAGTCCGCCGCTACGATACAATGTAACATCGGATTCGCAGAACTGGCCGTCAACCTCTCGGACGAACATTCCGGGAACACCATCCCCGTCCTAATCGATATCCTGAAGGACGTACCACACATCGACTTCGATTCGTCTTTGGCTTGGGAAGGTAATTGCTGGGTCGGCATCGCGTTGTTTGGGGTTTGCGCTCACGAGCACAATGCGTCTAGATTGGGCATTACCCGACCAACTTGTCTACTCCGTCGTCTCTTCCCTACTCCAGCTCGCCAACTACTACCCGCGATTTGGCCAGTCTATCATTAATGCGGTCCTGGAATTCTCAGCAACAATCGTCGAGAAGATCCAATCTTTTGGTTGTATGTCGATCCTGTTTCCCCTATCCCCAGCTATGAGGATGCCGATGCCATATGGTTTTATATTTTCAGCTGTCGAGATTTTAAGCCAATTCGCGCCCGCCTTCCATGGTTTCTATCGAGCTTTGATATCAACCACTTACCGATGGGCACCTCAACACTGGGCTCAGCTCTCTAAGAACCTCAACCCCCTGTTCGACCAACACTCCATCGAGGCGCTCAATCGTCTCGTTACTGACATCGTCCAACTCGAAGAAACAGACCCAGAAGCTATGCAATTCGTCACGGCTTTGCTCGCTCGTTATGTCTCTCGCGGCCGCCCCCTGAGCGGGTACTTCCTCATTTGTTGCGTCATCGAGGTCCAGTGGACCGTTCTGACTCAAGCATTGATTCCTCTCTACCTGGACGCTGAAGAGGTTCAATTCAGCGAGGCTGCGGCTGCGAACCACGCTTGGGCCAGTCTCTTACGTACGCCCGTTGCTACTATTGCCAAGACGGATAGGAATTTCGCTGCTGCTTTGGAAGCTTCCAAGGAACTGTCTATGGAATGTTTCACCGACCTCTTGGTGCAAATAGAAGAAATGGAAGTCGCTCCCTCACAGGATTCCTACGCTTTCGAGACGATGTCTGAGAGTCTCGTGAGTTCGCGGAATGTGGAACGGAACTCTTCATACTAACTTCTATCATAATCTCGTAGAAACTCTCGGCAGTCTGCTCTGCGGCATTGAGTGTTCTCGACGATAACCTTTTTACTCGCCTCAAGTTGTTGCTCAGCGAACAAACTCCGTTGGCGGATAATCTTGTACAGGAAGCCGCGTTGAAGTCAACCGCGATCTTAGTCCGGAAGTAAGAGCAAGTTCCTCGTATCTGTGGATTCTGGTCTCACGCCTTCGAAGCTTCTCCAAGATCGCCTATCTTATGGCCACACATATCAGAAGATTCGTCACTTCTCCTCAGCCTATTTTCGAGTCCGAGTTCCCATTCGGTACTCAGACTCCACTTCCGCTCATCGCTGCGGCGAAATGTCTTGTCTTGTGCATTGAGGTCAGTGAGGGTGGAATAACCCTCAACGCCGTCGTGTAACTGATCCTTTGTATCCGTTTTCAGCTCGCACCTGGAGATGATGCCATGCTCTCTCACACGTACTCACTTTTGAACTACATCGCGGCCACAAGCAGGTTCTCTGGAGTCGACGATATGGATGAAGTCATTCAGGGGGCAGATGGGCAAACTGACTACGCTACCCTCCACTCCGTGGAGTCCGCCTTGAGAGGACTCACGGAGGAAGAAAAGAGGTTGATCGCTGTGAGCACGATCTCGGTTGTGACTCGGCTGGCGGTGGAGTTTGAAGAGGACGAGGTATGCTTAGATCGTTTTGTCCCCATTCGTATGATTCTATGACACTTTTCTTCAGGTGACACGGTTGACTGTTTCGATGTTGTTGCAACACATACGGTCCGCGGAACCGACTGTCGAAGCGGTAATCGCCTTCAATCTTGTCGATCTCGCCCTTTGCGCTCCTGAGAACACGTTCTTTGATATTATACGAGCATTCTCGGCCATCAACAGGACCGCGAATTCGGACGACCCGAGGTTGTCGAACAACATGGTGCGTCGGCGTTTCGGGGTGCTTCGTTCCATTGGGGGCTCACTCCATGGCGTTAGGTTCTTGCCGCACAGACTAGGCTAGCGCAGCAGCTCATCAGGCGCCCTAATTTGTATGAAGTGTATCTCACCGAGCTTCTGACGTTGTTCGTGGACAAGGGCATGGCGGTTCAGAACGTCGCCGTCTCCGCTCAATCCGCAAAGGTGCGGGGGATGGCTCGCTGATCTTCGTCGCCTTACTAACCCGTGGATTAGACGGAAGAAATGATCGAGCAACTTGCTTCTCTCTTGTTACCCATCGAAGCCCTTCTCAGCCATGAGGATTTCGATCCCCAGTTGAAGACATCCTCCGAACTCGTCGGTTTGTTTAGGAACATGTGGTTCTTGTGCTCGTTGTTCCACTTTGCGATGTTCGAGGAGAAGGACCAGATTGCTATGAATTGGGTAAGGCAGGTCCTCGGGAAGATCGCTTCGAAAACCCCTGCGATTGTCGTTGAAGAAGCGATGGATCTCGTTGGGGAGTTGGAATACAATACCGTTATAAGACGGGAGTACGCTATCACGGTTGGTCCTTTTGGTCTTTGAGTCGTTGTGCGGTTCTAAGCTGTTGGTTGTCACAGGCGGTTTCGAAACACAGGGGCATATTGGCGAAGCTTATACCTCTTAGATCTTCTGAGATTCGGTCGCTGAACAACAGTCAAGTCGTGTTCCTGCTAACCATGCACGACCTCGAGGGCTTCAGGTCCGCTCAAGGCCTTCCGTCATCGTTGCCCTCATACTTCACGAACACCGGTTTGAACAAGAATGTCTCGCTGAGAGGCTGTATGGAATCTATCGCCGAGAAGGTGATCGAGGTCTCATCTAATGCCCATGAAAACTGAGCCCCTGTCTAGGTCATGCGTGGATCTGTCAACGTTCTGAATGACAGAGCGTCTCGACAGGCTCTCCCGATTGGGCTTTCGAACGAGTTACGCGTACTCTTGACGTGGTCTACCCATAGGATCGACAAAGCCAGGGACATCGCGTTGGGATATCTGAACAGGCTGATAACTTCATTCCCTTCGCTGATGTGCAGCCCTTCATTGGTGTTTGCCATCTTGGAAGTTCTCACTCTCTTGCGGAAGGCGTGTGAGAACGAGCATTATGATGAGGTGCGGGCGACGCTCTTGAAATTTTTGAGGGTCCAATTGATCCTGTTCTTGGATTGGGTGTCTGCAGTTTAACCCAGTCTACGAGTTCCATTCGGAACGGGTGGATATCACGTTGAGGCTCGTTGACAACTACGGAGTCCGCAACGAGATCCTGGCTCTACTGCAAAGGCACTCGACGATGTGGTTCGACGCCGCGTTGACCCGCGCGCCCACGGAACTCCGAGCCACACTTCAGGTGAAGGCGGAGCGCAGGAGACGGCCTAGGATTTCGTTAACGAATTTTCATCGCAGAAATATTTAGCGGTCACTCAGGTGACTTCTTCGAACGAAGCAACGGAATTAGGGACGTCTTTGGCTGCGCACTTTGCGAGGGAGATTAGCGCGAGTGAACGGAATCTTAGTAGGATCTTTCATCTTGCGTGCATCTGTATATGGTATGCTCATCCACGCTTCGAAAGGTTCTTTGTCGGCGATCTCTGTTTGGAAACCGGATCGTACCAAGGCCCTCGCTTCGCAGATTGCGTCGAAGTCGTACTTCAGCGGGGAGATCGCTGGGCTGAGGTTGTCCCGGCGCACAGGTAAAAACATTGTAGAGTGAGCCTCTTCTTTGTTCAACAAGCGATTATAGGCCAAAACGAACTGGAGAAACCGCAAGCACACACGTCCCCGATCGCAGAGCTGGCAGCGCTTAAGAAACGGATGGCGGAGGCGTTGTCCGAGCTTCGGGCGAAGGAAAGTCATTTGACAGTTCGTGACCTCAAGCACCTTCTGTTCAGATGTGCGGCTACGCTGATATCTGCCCCAAAGGTCAGTACCTTGTTGTCCTCTCATCGGCAACGATCGCTCATAGTAGGATTCAGTGTGACTACGAATTGATGAAACACCTCGTTGTCCTACCGTTTGAGGTTTTCACTCCAGCTTCGATTGCGGCAGGGATCGACGTTTGGACGTGGGTCATTTCTGAGAAACCTGATTACGAGATTGGGGTTATGATGGAAATCAACTCGGCTTGGCTCGCAACGGTCAGGTTTGAAAGGGGGATGTTCTCGACTTCACAAAAGTGCTTCGACTTGTGTTTCTTGATTCCGCGGGTTTCAAAGGACGCTGACGAAATCTTTTTTTCCCCGGCAGTTACGACGATCCGTTCTTCCACCCGATCCAGTACAGCCCGACAGACAAGGAAGAGATCGATCGTGGGATGACTAGCGCGAAGCGGCTGCTGGCTCCTCACGTTCTAATTCTCCAGATGCTGATTAGCCGTTTCCAAGCTGCTAGGTATCGACGACCAGGGCTTATGCTCCTCATACAGCGGTTGGTCCTTATTTCTGCACGGGCCCATCGGTATATGAGGTTCGTCTTTTCCTTCATTCTCTGGGTTGTCTGAGTGCTTATATCCTCTTCGTTGGTAGTATACATCCACTTGCTCGCGAAGCCCGTTTCTCGTTCTTGTTATTCGGATTTGAGACCCTCCGCTGTTCAAGCTTGGATGGGTACTGCGAGAGCGCCTTGCGGGATCCCTTATACTCTGCTGCATTTGCTTGGTTCTCTGTCCGACCGCTGTGAGTCACCCGGGATCCCGTGCCATGGTTTTGCTAATTCAAGTGTGTATAGGTGGTCTTATGGTGCGAACAAGATCCAGATTCATACGGACGTGAAGCTCTTGTCGGAGTTCTTGTCCTGTCTAGGCAATGACGTTGGGCGAAATAACCCACCTCTATCAAGTCTATCTCCGAGTCCTGCACCTCGTACGCTGTCACTCGTTTTGGAGTTTATGGAACTAACCAAGCATGTAGAGCGTGGAGCCCAGAGTCTGGCTCAGGTGCTTCGCCTACTGGTTGAGAACGAGATCCTCCGCTTGAACGTGTGGAACAACCCAACGAATGATCCCAAACGTGGAGTGGATACCATCGGAACAATTGAGAAGACGATGACCGATGTGAGTAGTCTGGACATAGTATCTTCGGGTGCGATAGTTGATGGCTCCTCAAAAAGGCGGCATGGACGACGTTCGCGAGACAAACTTGGCAGCTAAATCCTGGGATTGCCATCTACTTGACGGAGCGATTCTCAGTGCCCGCACTGGAAAGCGAGGTCACTCGTCTCGTGCGGTCTAACCCGCTTATGTGCGTTGACGTTCCGGATGCGTTGAATTTCTTGGTTGGGGATGGCCTTGACCCTGCCGTCCGACGCGATTTGAGGGTAGGATCTGGTTTCATGTTCCGGCGGAGGCCTTGGCTCAAGTTTGATTAGTACCTTTTATTGTGGACCTTGGTTCCACCGATCACTGCCATCTCGTTTTTTGAACGTCGATACCGCAACGACCCGCTCATCCTGCAATACGCGCACCGTGCATTGGAACAACATCCCGTTGATCTTACGTTCTTCTTCGTTCCTCAGGTCGTTCAAGCCCTACGATATGACGACCTTGGTACGTTCGTCGTGTTCCACTCTCAGTTGTTCTTTTTTTATGCGTAAACTATTTTCTCTCCACAGGCTATGTTTCCAGTTTCATCTTTGAGACTGCCAAGATATCGCAACTGTTTTGCCACCAGATCATTTGGAACATGAAAGCAAACTGTTACAAAGATGATATGGCCGAGGTCGTAAGTAGGGCTCCCTTTGCCGCTCTCGCCTGTTGTGACGGAGACACCCTTGCCCAGGAGGATCCGATGAAACCGCAACTCGACGAGATGACCGACCGAGTGGTCGCTTCGCTGTCAGGGGAGGCCAAGGAATTCTACGATCGAGAGTTTGGTTTCTTCCACGAGGTGACGTCCATCTCCGGTAAACTGAAGCCTTACATCAAGAAGGAAAAGTCCGAAAAGAAGGTAGTCGGGGAGCGCGCAGGGTCCAGAATCAGGGCTGACTCTGTTTACTGATACTAGGCCAAGATCGACGAGGAGATGACGAAGATTGTGGTTCACGTTGGAGTTTACCTCCCGAGTAATCCGGATGGTAAGGTTATCGATATCGATAGGAAGTCTGGGCGTCCGTTGCAGAGTCATGCCAAGGTAATTCATTTCCCTCTACACGATCCTTGTTCTGGTGCTGGACGAACAATCTCTCTCAGGCACCATTCATGGCCACATTCAAAGTCCGCAAGACCAGGACGATCGTCGACGTCGATCCGGACGCAGTTGCCGAGGGGCAGGGAAAAGAAACGTACTCCGAGTACGACGTCTGGCAGCAGGCCATTTTCAAAGTAGGAGACGACTGCAGACAGGACGTGCTTGCGCTCCAAGTTATTGCGATGTTCAAGAACATCTTCCAGAGTGTTGGGTTGACGCTGTATCTTTTCCCTTATCGTGTCACTGCGACAAATCCTGGGGTATGGGACTTTTTTGGCTGGGTCCATCTGGCTTGGCAATGAACTGACCCCTTGCAGTGCGGTGTCATCGACGTTGTCCCGAATTCAACGTCAAGGGATGAGATGGGACGGGCAAAGGTCAATGACCTGCTCGATTTCTTCGTCGGCAAATATGGTGGAGAGCATACGATCGCCTTCCAGCAGGCCAGGCTGAACTTCATTCAGTCGATGGCTGCGTACTCTGTCGCTTGTTACATCCTCCAGATCAAGGACAGGCATAACGGAAACATCATGATTGACGGAGAGGGCCATATAGTTCATATCGGTAAACTTACTG
>Ga0307517_10004232_pt1 | contig 22130 bp, 20 predicted proteins | sample 23_EM_MG_FD_194515 | JGI IMG/M metagenome (GOLD analysis project Ga0307517, IMG submission 194515) | Populus trichocarpa ectomycorrhiza microbial communities from riparian zone in the Pacific Northwest, United States - 23_EM | ecosystem: Host-associated > Plants > Roots > Unclassified | place... | reverse complement strand
GATTGATGAGTTTAACTACTGAAATTAAGAAGACAAAGAGAGGGCTAAGCTTAGAAAAGAGATGTTGGTTCAGTCCAAACTGGAACACCATTCGGTTATTGGATCATAACTGGAGCTGTAGAATTTGGATTTAGGTCTGGTTTATATATATGGAAAGCTAAGACATAGGTCTAAAACTTTCATGAAGAGTCCAAGATTCAAAAGGACTGTATGCAAGTTCAAATTGTAGCAACAATAGAGAAGTCGGAATTTGTCCTACAACCCAAACATTGTTCAGTGTTCAGCCCATATCTCGAGTTCTAGAAGTTCAAATGACCTCATTCTTGTTTTGTTGGAAAGCTGAGACAATTTCCCATAAATTTCATGAATACTATCTGTTCAAATTCTGATGTTAGCAATGATGGTGTCTGCAGACAAGAAGATAAGGAGTGTTATTAAGTCAAGAGGTGGCCACTCACTCAACAATTAGTTATCAAATCAATAGTTCTGAATTTTGGCCTATAAAATGAGGCATTTGTCATGCATTTAGGCATCTTAGTTTTCAGATCAAGATCATTTTATTGCTTTCTCTCTTTGTAATGTTCAAGTTTTATTTAATGTTATAGTAGTTTCTTGTTTATGTTTTTCATTTCCTTTACTATACTTAATTAACTATGTTCTTATCTTGTCTATTTATGTTCTTATTCTTCTTTATTATGTTTAGTTAAGTTTATCATGTCAAAGTGAAAAGGTTTCACTAATGGTGTTAGAGTAAGTATAATGTAAACTCAACATGGACTTTAATACTTATATCTAAGAACACTTGCCATTAACATGTCTTATATTTTTATCCTACCAATTTGTAATACCTTACTTGTTAAATGGTTAATCTAGATTTGTGTTGAACATTCCTTGGTACAACAAATACTTGATCCGTTCATAGCCAACTGTATGGTATAACCAACACCTGTGCTATGAAAGGAACTTGATTTGTTGTTAACATAAGTTAACAACATGAATGCCTGATGATATTCATAAGTATGGTGTTATAAAAATAAGATAATTAATATGATCATGTTAATAATTTATAATGAGTTTATACTTTACTTATTTCTAATACTATTAGTGAATCCTCTAACCTTGACAATTGTTTTGTCCTTGTTTAATCTTTTCATTATTATCACATCTCAAAGTTCTCTTCAACATCAATATCATTTTATTATTTATAATTTATATAGTTCACCTCTTTATGGTTCGACCTCGGTCTTGCCGGGTTATTTATTATTTCGACACTCTTGCACTTGGGATAAGACATCAATCTTTTGATCGTGTCAGTCTTCTCTTGAGCCTGAATAAATTTTTTTTCATAAGAAATCTCGACTAGAATCACACCTCACACTAGGGCAAGTGAAATTTCAACGATCAATAATGATGAAAAAGCCGTGAGAAAACCAAAAAGGCAAAAGAGCCTAAGAAACTCAAAAGCTAGGGGGCATGACCAAAACAATGAAAAGGAGCAAATCAAAGAAAAGCAGCAAAAGAAAACAATTGAAAGACATAAAGAGTCAAACTGATGATAGTGATCTTAAGTCTTTGAAACCTTGAAACATTTTTTGAGCTTTATAAATCCTTTTTTTTTTCATAGTCAAGAACCACAACCTATATTACATTCCTATAAAAGTCCTTTCTAATCAAGCAAGTAACCTGGAACAATAAATGTTGCTCTTAAAATGCAAAAAGTACTTTTTCATAAGAGTCATAATATCGAGGAAAGCTACTGATTATTATTCATGTTAATAAAATGAGGGTTTAAAAAGAGATAATTTTTTCTCAAACAAAACCTCGAGTTTTTTCTCGAGCCCTTCGCTTTGAAACCCACAAAAGCAGAAGGTCACCTCATGATGTACCTTCACCAATGGCAATATTGCTGACACAAGAAAAAATCATCTCCTTTCCAAGAAAAAAAATAACCAGGGAGTTGCAAGATTTCAAAAACAAATTGTTTTAAACTCACATCGAAACAATTTTTGTTTTTAAAATGCAAGATCAAGATTTCAAGATTCATTCTAGACAAATATTTCCTCACTAAAACAAAAAAAAAATGAGAGAAGGTTTTACTTAAAACCATTATTTGTCTGGGTCACTAACAGAGCACACCTAGGGGCAATAGCCAGTACAATGGGGTAATATTGTACTTAGAAGGTGAATTGATCCCTTCAAGGTAACAGTAAAAAAAGGAACATTTTTTATAACAAGACAAGGGGGCATTTTTGTTTATAAAAGGCAGTTTGACCCATTCAACATGTAACATTGAATGTTTTTAGCAGTGAGACAAAGAAGTAATGAATGATCTTCTCAAATTGATCAACGAGATAGAGAATTTCCGCCAAGTAAATGGGTCACGATGGGTACCATAAAGGCTAAGCTAGGTAAGATTGGAAACATTCCAAAAAAGATCTACATAGGCCAACTCAAGTGGGCTAAAAACTAAACGACCAAGAGGACTCAAATCAGAAATAATAAGACCTTATCAATCAAGCAACAAAGAAGACTGAGAAGAAATGGGGACCTATATTTCAAATCAGATAAAGATGCATGCATATCATCTAACTCAAAAATATTGAACTAATTTGTTGTGCAAAAGTTCATAAGAGAAATCCCCGCTAGGATCCATGAAAAGGAAGGCCACCTTGAAATGACTAAAAATAAAAAATACTTTTGAAAAATTTTCACTTTTGAGAAATTTTGGACCAGGGCAGGCCGCCCATGAGAATTAGGTCACCCAATAAAAGTCTTTGTATTTTTCAATTAGAAAGGTCATCCATCATAATGAGATCAATATTAAAAACAAATCTGTATATTTTTCGTCATTTGGATAGGTCATCCATTACAATGAGACCAAAATTGAAAAAGTTCCATGTTTTTTTCACCAACAAGTAGGTTGTCTAGAACATTAATTAGACCACCTTCACAATTTATCTTCGTATTTTTTACCAACAAGCAGGTCGCCTAAAACAATTAGATCATTCACGAAAAATCTTTATATTTTTCACCAACGAACAGGTCACCTAGAATAATTAGACCACTTCCAAAAAATCTTTGTATTTTTCATCAATTGGCAAGTCGTCTGGAACAATTAGACCACTCTCGAAAAATCTCTGTATTTTTCACCAACAAGTAAGTTGCTTAGAACAATTAGTCTATTCTCGAAAAATCTTCGTAATTTTTACTAATGAACAGGTCACCTAAAAGATATGACAATTTTATTCAGTAATTTGATTTTGTTCAGATCATCTCTTTTTTTTCTCTTGTATATATTTCTCATATCTTTTTAATGATTTTTACTTACATATTTTCTAGTTTTCATTAACGTAATTAAAATCATTGGTCTAGATTTGAATGTAATGATTGAGATTGAAATTATAAAATATTTAAAAGGATTTTTAGGGGGGGGGGGGGGGTTCCCCTTTTCATAAATGAAATATCTGCCCATGAAAGTCTCATTTGAATGTAATTCTGCTTCCAGGTTTTTTAAAATAAAGGGATTAAATATTATGGTCCTGATGGACGCCATACCAATTAGTTTGCCTTCTGGTTGCATTATTTGCTGCAGAGATTTGTTTTTATCAAGAATAAACCAAAGCTACTGATGATGAAAGAAAGACTTCGGAGTCAAATGGTTTTGGGACGTCAGCGAAAATAATGCTATTAGGCGTGCATGCTCAGTGAAACTTGAAAGGGAATTTAATTCTGCAAACACACCTGGGGAGATGTTCTGTTCCAAGTGGGGCTTCTGTGCTAAAAAAAGGGTATTTTGCATGTGTTTGGGTCTGGCAGGAAATTACACCAGCAGTGTCAGAGTAGTGCATCCATTACTTTTGTACAACTTCCTGCCACTGCTAAACTTACAATACAAGAATAGTTCCAGGGAATTAAATTCCCTGAGTTTCCACTCATATTTTACCCAGAAACCCTAAGCTTGCTTGTAGATAAACCACATCTTTTCTTTCAAGAGGGAGGGACAGATATACTATCATCTGGGTGTACATAAACAATGCTGCAATTAACTCCCATTAAGCAGCAGTTGTTTTGCTGGTAGGAATCTTATTTATTTGGAAAATTCTGGCACAACAAGTACACGATGGAGATTAGATCCCGGAAGACCGAAGCAAGAACTCTTATCCATGTGATGTGATGAACTATGTATGCTCTCATGCATCTTTCTGGTTTTGGTTTGTGATTAAGGCATAATTAGGTTGCTGAAGTCTCGCCTTGTTTAAGCAGAGGGCTGAAGGAGTGATGAATTGGACACTAACCAAAAAGGGAAAAAAAGTAAAGCCAGTGGGGGAGTCTGAGTCACGTCATAAAGATGTCTTACACTACAGAAACTGGCTTGTTTTGAAAAAGACGAACAAACTATAACATGTTAGCTTGATGAGGGATGACCATTTGAACCAAATGAAATTAAAATATACATATCTTTTTTCTCGTAAAGCAAAAAAACAAAAAAAAAAGGGGGAAGAAAGAGAAAACGAGAGAGAGGATTTCAGTTTTATCAGAACCCAAAAGGACCCCCCCTCCTGCCCTAACCTGAATCTCTCTCTCTCTCTCTCGTTTTCTCAATTTCCCAAATCGAAAAAGGTCAAATGGTAAGTGGAGGGGGGGCACTGGGGTGTGAGGCAAAGGTACAGAAAAGGAAAAGGAGTTAGTAGCAGTAAAAGCTCAAACCGTACAACCTTCTCAGTGCAGGCATTCGCTTCAGACACCAACTCCTCTCTGGCCTTGATAGTAAAGAAAAATTATTACTTTTTTCTCTATTGTTTTTTACAGTCTTTTTAATGCGCTCTCTTCTTTTAGTTTATGGGTTTCCGTAGTTTTGTCAGAGACAAGAGCTGCCAGGCAGCTTACCTGCAGCAGCATCAGAGAGGTTCAGACATCATATAAGCAGAGAGAGAGAGAGAGAGAGAGAGGGAGGGGTGGCAGCACTGTTATGAGAACCATTAGTTTTATCCATGTACAGAAGATTCTGCAGGCTAATGGTCCCTGAAATAAATATACCTACTCTACTCTCCAAGCCATTTAGTAATAATAACTACAAGTAATAAACCACACACATTCACTCTCCCCAACACACACAACCTGCTTCTTCCCTTCTTTCTTTCTGCAACTGTCCCTGCTCTTTCACTTCACTGTTAAAGCTTAAAAACAAGCTCTTTTCCATTTTCCTTATCTTTCTTCTCTTTTTGAGACTTGTCTCTTCTCCTTCCTCTTCTTTTCTCTTCCAGGGTAATATGATAATGAGTGGAGGAAACAGGTTTCCCTTCACTGCATCCCAGTGGCAAGAGCTTGAGCATCAAGCCCTAATCTACAAGTACATGGTTTCAGGCATCCCCATCCCTCCCGATCTTCTTTTCACCATCAAAAGAAGTGGCTGCTTGGACTCTTCACTCTCTTCAAAGCTCTTTCCTCGCCAACCTCCACATTGTGAACCCACTATATATTTATATACAAGAAATTTCTTGGAAAGTATTTCTTTTCTTTCATCCGGGGTTTCTTTTAGCTAATATGTGGTGTGTTTTGTGGGTGCAGTTTCCTGGGGCTGTTTTCAGATGGGTTTGGGAAGGAAAATAGATCCAGAACCGGGGAGGTGCAGGAGAACTGATGGAAAGAAATGGAGATGCTCAAAAGAAGCATACCCAGATTCTAAGTACTGTGAGAAACATATGCATAGAGGGAAGAACCGTTCAAGAAAGCCTGTGGAAGTTGCAACACAATCAATAACAGCACCAACTGTCTCATCAATGACCAGAAACCACTCTAATAATTCACTACTAACAACATCCCCCACCTCTCTTTCGTTATTGTCACCTGAGACCCACCACCAGAATCACCTTCACTATCCTGCTCCTGCAGGTTATCATGCCCATCCAAATCATCAATTCTTGTCTTCTTCAAGACCCCTTGGGATTGGTCTGTCCCCTCATGAAAATCCTACTCACTTGCTTTTGGACTCTGGTGGTTCTTCTCTGGCCAATACAGATTACAGGTCTGTTTTGCAAAAGTAATGTGACATTTATACTACTTTTCTGTGGTTTGTTTATTAAAATCCTTTCTTATTAGTTTTTTTTTTTTTTTTTGAAAACTAAGAAGAAACAGGAATGTTTATGGGCTGAAAGAGGAGGTTGATGAGCATGCTTTCTTCTCAGAACCTTCAGGTTCTATGAGAAGCTTGTCCGGTTCATCTTTGGATGATGCTTGGCAACTCACCCCACTCACAATGAACTCTTCTCCTTCTACCACCAACTCTTCAAAGCAAAGGAGCTTGTCTAGTTTACACAACGAATATTCTTACTTGCAGCTTCAAAGCCTGAGTGATCCCGATACCCCAAAACAACAAAAGCAGTATCAACATAACTATCTTCTGGGAAGTAGTGATGTAGACAGTCTAGGGCCCATAAAAATGGAGAAGGAAAAATCCCAAAAGACTGTTCACCGTTTCTTTGATGAATGGCCACCAAAGGATAAAGATTCATGGCTTGATTTGGATGACAAATCATCAAAAAGTGCATCAGTTTCAGCAACCGGACTCTCAATATCCATTCCCTCCTCTCATGACTTTCTTCCAATCTTCAGTTCAAGAACTAATAATGGTAATCAATTCAATCTTCTTCGTCTGTTTTTTTGGTGTCGATATCTATTTACCTTTAATTTTTGTGGATTTTCTTTTCGAATCGGACAAATACTTCTTGTCCACGAAATTAAATTATTTTGTTTTGCAGGTGGTTGATTTTACTCTGGTGGGTTTCTGGCCCAAGATGTACTTGGTGGGAAGGGGGGGGTCACCGCCTTCTGTCAAGAGGCCTCAGAATTGCTGAACTCTTTTTTGGTTTTTTCTGCAAAATGTGATTGAGATTGGATTAAATGTGTGTTTATTAATGAAGAGTATCCAATGTCTTTTGCCTTGTGGGTTCTCTTCTTTTCCTACTTCACTTTAGGATTTTCACAAATAGATTTGAAGGACTCTACTTTATGGTAGCCAAGCCATTGATATGAAGGTATCTTCTTCTGGGTTCCATTAATGGTTCCTTTCAGTTTCAGACACTTGCCCAACCTTGCACTAGTAATGGACGAGGGACCTCATAGTCCCGGGATTTGCTAATTTGTCACTTGTCAATTCACCTGACTGAGATTTGTACGAGTAGACTCTACTTGTAGTCATCAACCCACCGCTACAATTATATCAGAATTGTTCCTGCGTTGGGGAAAAAAAGACTTGATAACAAATGCGAGTATACCCAATTGATGGTGCCATTGTCTATAGCTCAACAAACATGACACACTAATTCTATCTTAACAATGAAGCTGGTATGTGTACTTGATAATTGCTCTAAAGAAATGCCTGTCTTGAATTTTAATCAGGGAGGTTTCACTCTTGGAGGTTAGGATTTGTCGGGCATTTTGTTTGTCACTCTTTCATCTTTAATCAACTCCCAAGTTAGGCAAATGCATTTATGACGGCTCTCTTCCATAAACCTACCGAAAGGAACCTTCTTTTTTTCTCTTTTTGGTTGGTGGTCTTTTATTGCGATGAGACGAGGTGGATTATAGTCATGGAAAAAAAGAAGCCAACTAGCCAGCCATGGGGGGGTTTCAGGTGCAGGTCTTGGCCAACAGAGCGCTAGTCTGTGTCTGTTCTGAACCCTCTGATGGATGTCCATGCGGGGGTCTGGTGCCTTCCTCTGAAAAGGAGAAGCGCATAGAGACCAGGCTTTAAAAAGGCTTTTCCCACTGAATCTTGCAGGCAGCAAACTTTTTACCAATCCTCTCACCAAACACCTCCTATCAGAAGACTGACTGTCTCAGTAATCATCCCAAAAGAAAAGGTCCCATGTCTGACAATATGACCTTACATTTCCAACAGAAGGATACTCATCGTCAAGCACATCAATTCAACAGACAATTATGTCATTAAAATCCATAGAGCTCAATCTCAAATTAACCATCCTTTCACTGGCTGGCAACTCGCGGAGAGGGCAGCAACCCCGGCACTCTTTGACTTGTGAGTCTGACCCCAGTTAAATCTGCATTTTTCTTTCAATCTCTCCAACTAAAAGGGGTCTCATCACAGAAATGGGCTGTTAGGAAGGACCTGAAAAATGGTAAGAGTGAATTGATGGATGTTAACCTTCCAACTCTTTGCTCACTTGTTTGGCTAAAAATAAAGGAAAGAACGAAAGTTAATCCGCCCAAATTGGATGGATTGTAACTTACAACTGAGGAAGGATTGGAAGAGTCCTTTCTTTCCTCGGGTCTCAATCCATCATGCCAAACTAGTAAATTATCTCATTCATCCCTTCTCATCCACCCTCCCTATCAATCCCACCTCGGCTACAGACCCGAAGGAGCAAAAGAAAAGTTCGAGCTGGTAACTTGGATGTTCAACAATTTCTTAATAGAGATTGGTCAGAGAATCTCAACTGTACAGCTTCTGCCTAAAATATATAAGATTCTAAAAAAATTCAAGGATGCAACTGTTCAGCGTGGCTGGTGCATATACAAGGATGCAAAAGTTGCATTTTCATTAGGATACTTCTATAGTAAACCATACAGAATTGAACTATGGAAGTAATTCAGGGGACCAAAACACTGGAAGAGATTTGAGTACCTCCCCAGAGTGCAAGGCCATTCACCGTATGCCGGCATGTTAGTTTCCCCCTGTCCTTAAAGAGGGTTCAAAATGTTCCATATCAATCCTCATCATCAACAGCAGCATTCTCCTGCCTCTTGTCTCTAAATTCACCATCACTATCCTGCAGATCAGCAGAATTCTCTCGCAAAAGGCTCGACTGTGGCTTCCTCTCTGAAATCTCATCCTCGTCAGATTCTGACCATGCCCGCTTCCTCCTGCCTGCTGATGAAGGTGCAGCCTTCATCCAAAGGAGCAACACAGAAAAATACATGAGAAAGGGAAATTTTCATATTTTAATGAACTGCTGCTAAAAAACAAACCGATTAAATAGCTAGAATAAAACAAAGTTTAATTAACAATTACCAAGCAGCCTCTTAATGATGCTAAATGATGATTCACTAGTTCTAATTCGTTGATTTCATAGACAAAGTAGCACATCAATAATATGAACAAACCTTAGCACCAACAAACAAATAAACCTTTCATAACAACTAGTAACTTATCAGGCATCTATAAAGAGTTTACAAACTTGAGCAACCACTTAATCACAACACAGAACTTTGAATTGCTACAGAAGTTTGAATTGCTCCACAATCACTGGGTGCTTCCAGCAGGTTTAAGATAGCTAGTAATGTAGCTAAGTTTCAACATGAAAAAACATTACTTTATTAGAGTTGCAAGTCGAAAACAAAAACAAACAAGTTCTTACCGCATCATCATCTGCATCAGAGTCTTCCAGCCCAGCTGCTGCAAGAACATCCTGCGCATTCTCTTCTGCATTGTCATCCTGATCATTCATTTGATATCCAGGCTCCCTAAAATTCACGTTGGCATCATCATCTTCTGGTTCATCATGATCATCCATCATGTCAGCTTCTTCCATCTCATAGCGTGACCTTGAGCTCTTCTCCTTCTTTCTCCTCTTTCCACCCTTTCTCCTCCTTTTCTCACCGTGCCCACCCTCACCATCATCAATATCTGCCCTGTCCCTCCGCTTAGAAGCAGATGTGCTGCTCTTCCATTGCTCCTGCAAGTGCCAGCATTATGCAGTCAGAATCCCAGCATTCTTAAGGAAATATTTGATTTTCTATGGTTTGCTTACTATAAAACTAGAACACCTGGAACAACTTTTTTTACCTTCACACGCTCAAAATGCTCTTCTTGTTGCCGCACCCGTTTTAATTCATCCTCCTGTTTTCTCCTCTCTAACTGTAATACAGATATTATTAGGTTTTACCTTCTTTCAAAAGTGATAGGTGTACAAGAAGCAAGAGCACAACAGTAGACCTGAAATTTCCTTTGTTCTTCAGCCTTGCGGCGGGCTTCCTCTGCCAATGCCATCTGACGAGCAAGATCTAGTCTCTGTCGGTTTTGCTGTTCCTCGCGCTCAGCTGCTTCACGATGAACTATAGCAGCCTCTAGTAAATGTTTGCAATACTCAACATGGGTGTTGATTTTCTTCTCATCAAACCCATTAAAGTACAGGTTGGAAGCAGCAGATAACTGACTAAATAAACGGACAGCATTTTCCAGCTCATCAACAGTTGAACGCACCTGTTATTATAAAACCAAATTATTGTAACTAGATAGCTTTGTGATGGAGGCCAACAAAGCATATGAAAATCTGGTTGCCAGCCTGATTTGGAGTCACAACAGATTTCATCTTTGTGATCTGAAGAGTTTAAAAACATGGTCTGAGGGCTTTTACCCAATGACTGATTATGTTCCATCACGCCAAGAAAAAAAAATAAAAAATTAACCTCATCTACTGTCCTCTTTGTCTTTTGTAGTGTAGATGCTGAGAATTTTTGCATTGCAACACCTGCATCGAACCTCAGTGTGTAATTAGAAGGTGTCAAATGGATGGCTCTCAATAAAGTTCTCTTGCAGTCCTGCCACTGTTCAGCTTCATAATGAGTGCGCGCCAAATAAAGAAGAATCTGAGAATCTGTATTATAAAAGAATTTCTGCAAACAATTCTGGTACTGCAACAAACAGAGTGTCATCAGCAAAAGATGCTATACAAGGGAACTTCAAAAGAATATTTATAATAACACTGCAGACATGCACGATCAGGCATAAATATGAATAAAATGAGATGAACTCACCATCTTCACAGCTAATGCAAAATTTCCTTGAGCAAAATATACATGTGCCAAATTTATCCAGACATCTGGCATCTGGACAAAAATGCTTCCACTTGCAGCTTCTTGGACCTATATCATCACAAAACAAACAAAGAATTCACTTAAAGGAAAAGAGACAGGACAAATTTGTAATCCAATGCAAAAAATGAATAACTATTCTTCTTACCTGTGTAAAAAGATCTTTTGATACATCAAAGTGTCCTTTTTCTGCCAAGACTACTCCAGCACCATTGGCAGCATAAAGATTAGCTGTATGCTGAACCAGAACCTAAAACATCAAAGATTATTATGAGAACATTATTGTATTGACAAGAAATACATAGTATAAAAGCAACAGGCCGAAGGCTATAACCTAAAGAGCCCACATAAATGAAAGGAATAGCCTCATAATAAGGTCCTGAACTCAGGAAAACTGAAATTGTTAAAGCTAAATCCATATTGAGGGCCCTGTGAGGATAAGCCAATGATGATGAACTATTTTCATCTAGTCACAGATCAAGCTTTTTATTTCCAGGGCCATTAAGATTTATCGTCACATTCTAAGTGGAGTGTTAAAGTGAGATGAGAGGTTGTCAATTAACACCAAATTGAAGCAATATGCACGAAGTCCATGAAAATTATAAGATGTTCAGATAGAAGATCAAAGTTTAAAATCAGCCTTCTTGCATATAGCTTTCATTCTTATCAATGTTTTTCTTTTCTACTCATTCAATCATATAGCATTCTTCTTTATGCGAGATGATTGCTAGAATGAGATTTCTATGTTATTTAGACATCACCTTGGACAAAAAATACATAAAATACACTCCTTTTGAAAGTTGCTCTATATAGACCTTCATGAAATTGGAAGCATAAATTCTGGTTCCCTTCTGATTTATGTTTATTGAGTTATACATGTATGCAAAGTCTTGTTTCTCATCATAATCCTCAATAACTTATTACGAATACACTCAATGGAACATTTCTGGGATGCAAACCAATGGCTACAGCAATATTGCAAATCAAGTGAAATAAAAGAATAAAATAAATGACTATAAGGTGCACTAAAAATATGATGTTTAAGGGTGGAGAAAATCCCATATAGAGAAGGGAAGTTTGGAAGAGTAAGGCATCCATACTCTGGTGTACAGTTCCTTGGCTTTTTCCAAATGGGTAGCTTCCAACTTTGGATTTCTTTTCTCATTACGTATTGCAGCGAAGTAGTTCCAGTTCCCCTAACAACGCCAAATAAGTATGTGAGATGCACGTAATGTTTTAGAAATAATGAAGAAACATCTATGAAAGCATTGCCACAACATAGTCACTAAAAAGGTGAGTGTGGGGAGAATACAGAATATCTAAAGAGAATTTAAAGCAGCATGCTCAATAAACAAGATACACACCAAAGAGAGAGTTGCATAAGAATCCTTCCCATCAGTTGCCTCACTAGCAGCACGGAATGTTTCTTTAGCCTTTACCCAGTCATCATTTTTAAGCTCCAGGTCACCAAGCATTGATAATGCATTTGGACACTTGTCATTCACAGTCAGAGCCTCATTTACCTTTAAAAGAAAAGGTTTATGTTCATCAAAAAAGCATTTACAGAATTACATACATCTATGTAAATTTGCATTGATGATAATAACCAGTTCGATGCTTAATGGAAGATTGTTTCGAGCTTTGGCAATGGCAGCAAGCCTCAGATAAGCATCCACATAGTCTGGATACTGTACAAAGAGATAAAAAAGTTAAAGACAAATCTGAAACATCACTTATGACTAAATACAGAACTATTGATGTCAAATCTAAAAATTTGAAAGCTTGAACTGCAGCAAAAGAGGAGTAAATGTAAGTTAGAATCACCAGTTAAAACCAAGATATGTGTGTTTTTTATCACTAATTAGCATTATCTAATACAGCATCAACTAGAGGAAAATTGAGTTCAACTATTACACAAAAAAACCAGTTGTTATTTCTGAACTTTCCTACGTTGATCATTTTCTGAAGTTCAAAGTCAAAGCAACAGCTCCACTGATTTCTTTCTTGACAGTAGGGTGTTCTCAACTCTAACTCATCCAAAAAAATTTCCTTATTTCAATTGATGGTGGTATTAATCAATAAAACAGAATACATAAGAGAATATGCCTACTCGCACATGCGCACACACAAACAAATACCTTAAACAAGATGAGGCGGTATAATGTGCTTGCAGTTTCTGTGTTATGCAACTGCTCAAGTAATCTGGCCAAGTTAAATAATGTTGTGACTTTATTCCAAGACAGTTCCACAGAATGACCTTCCTCCTCCAGTCGACGAAATATCTGCATGTCCTTGTATTGAAGAAGAGATGAAGTTGCATCAACTTCATATGTATTTGCTTTGCCTTCAAGAAAAGTGAGCCATATGCCATCACCTAGAGCCTCTTTGAAATTTTGCAAAGCAAGCTGCATCAAGACATCACACTATTTTTTAGATTTCCAATCAAGATTTTAATGGCAGGAAACTAGAAGCAGAAGAAGAGGTTCAAAATCAGAGTGAATTGAAGATGTAAATTTAAAAAAGAAATTTTTTTAATATACTAAAATTGTACTAGCTTTGATGAAATTAAAAGAGAACTCTATAAACCTCAAGTTCTTCTCTTTCAAAATGAATGACTGCAATATTGTTAAGCACTTCTATTGGCACTTCTTCACCTCCCTTTTTCAGAAGACTGCGCGCCTGTAACAATATTTTAAACCTGAGTTATCCTAGAACAAATCCATGTGCAAAAATGGAGCTTTGTTTAACAAAAACAGATAAATTCACAATAAAAAGAAATAACAAATAGACAGCCCTTACAGTTTTGAAGGCATCAAGAGCAGCTCCAGTGTCAGTTGAAATTAACAATTCTCCCAGATCAAGAAACGCCTGCATAATGATTGAGATTTTTTTCAAGTTGTCGATGTGAGAATAGAATGTAACTCATTGCATGATGCCAAATTAGTTCTAGCAACTTAAAGGATCTTGTAATCTAAGCATTTGAAAAGTTCAGTGATTGAATATTGACAATATTTATAAAGGGATATAGTGGCTAAAGGCCCTGTGATTCCAGCATTTCAAACACAGGACATTGAGGTCCAGGATCTTCTAAGATTTAACATGGTAAAGTGCTTTATCATATTTGTAGTCATGACACGAAAGGCAATAAACTCATTGATAGAAGAATAATAACTTTCTTGATGCAGAACCATCAACAAATGGCATCCCAAAAATCAGCTCTCCTACAGTCCTACTCTTCCAAAAACCATCTCAATGTAAAAACATGATCAAAAATTATACTGGATATCATTTCCCATGATTTGTGCACCGTACAGGTCAGTCCTTGTCCGGAATATATATCAACTTTTCAATTCCCTAGTAAAGAATACTTGTCAATCCAAAAATCATATAACCTCAAAGTTACAACTTACAACCCTCTGAAAGAACAAGCAATAGTGCCGGTTACCTGGGCATCACGAGGATCAATTTTTGCAGCCTTTCTCAAAAATTCCTGAGCCTTTTCAGTTTGCCCAAGCTGAACATATATGTGCCCAAGAACCTATAGGAAAAACAAAAATCCAGTCAAAATATAACTGTCACCATGAAGTTCCCATAAAACTGAAAGGACCTGTAAAGTTGAAAAGGCAGAATTAAGCTAAAATAATAATTAGAAGCATAAAGTCCCCAAAATAATTGGAGGAAAGAAAGTGAATTAGAAAAAGAAAAAAAAAAGCCACTAGCCCACTCACCTTTAATGTCTCACAGTTATCAGGGTAAACCTCCAAAACTTTTTCAAAATTTGACAACGCATTTTTAATCTCTCCCAGTTTCAATTGTACCTGCCCCAAACCTGTTAGAAACAACATGTTATGCAGAGAAGTGTTGAATTAAGAGATAAATAGCACTAGCAAGCATTATGCATCAAAGATTCAAAATACTGCAACAATGGATCTATTGCACAACATCTGATACAAAGTTTATATAGAGCAGAAAAAAGTTATTATAACTATAACCAAAAGAAGGGCAAGGGCTGTTGTTTACCAACCATAATAAGGAAACACAAATTCACTGGGCTTATTGATTTCCTTGACTGATGCCCAGTAGTATCTTGAAGCTGTTTCATAATCACCCTACAGTCAAGAGAAATGGCACCGCTGCTTAGTTGAAAGGGCCAAACAAAATTGACAGACTAAGCATGGCAGATAAAACTTGTTATAAATAAAATCCTGAGAGAAAGAAAAACAATGAATACGGGAATATATTAAAGCCAAAACAGCTGCTTCTCATAGCATCATGTACAGATCATTAAGAAGGTGCAAAAAGGGTGAAGTTCAAAACTTGTTTCTCAAATACGCAAACCAGATTAATGCTTATGCCAGGTATCACTGTATACAGCCTTTTGTTTGAGGACATTAAGAATATTCTTGTTGAAAAACTGGCCAACAGTAAGGGCTATCTCATATTTGGGCTATGAGAACAGGTTCAAATAACAAGACAGCCAACGCTGGAAGGATAGAGTGGCATGTGGAAGGCATTTCAAGGCAACAAGAAAAGGATAGTGAAGGTGAGTCAATAGGTAAGTGGGCCAATGAAAAGTCATTTTAAACACCATGCTTTATTTTGAGACCCCATTTGCATACAGGTTATGTAAGTAAAATCAAATTCACTCATGTGTGGTCTTGCAAACACATACAAACAGCAAGATAAATCTCTCAATAGGAAACAATTTCCTCCACTTATAACAAATTTCAATCACAGTAAGAACATATGACATTTACTGCAATTGTATGAATAAAGATGGCAAATCAAACCTTGCTATGGTAAGAGCGAGCTAAATTGTAATAAGAATGTGACTTTGTTGGTCCATGATTTGTGACAGGTTATGTAAGTAAAATCAAATTCACTCATGTGTGGTCTTGCAAACACATACAAACAGCAAGATAAATCTCTCAATAGGAAACAATTTCCTCCACTTATAACAAATTTCAATCACAGTATGAACATATGACATTTACTGCAATTGTATGAATAAAGATGGCAAATCAAACCTTGCTATGGTAAGAGCGAGCTAAATTGTAATAAGAATGTGACTTTGTTGGTCCATGATTTGTGACAGCAAGTGCAGTTTCAGTCAGTTGCTCAACTAAAAAATGTTGACCGGTGAAGAAAAAGTGATTTGCTAGATAATTCAGTGCCATTGCACAATAGGGGTATATCTCAAAAGCTCTCTGCATTTTTTCCATTCCTTTCCTTATTGCAGCAGCTGTGCAGACAGAATAAAGCAACAGAGTAAGACTGCTCAAAATGAGAAATTCATCTGGACAAACAGATAAAAGAAAAAATTACCAGCCCACCTTCATTTGTTTGCAAATCCAAAATTGCTAGTGAAACAAGAGCCTCAACATTTTCTGGATCCAACTGTACATGGAAGATCACAAAATATAGATACAGAATCAGCACAGAACTTGCAGCGTGAGCTGTATAAATCCAATACATGTACAAATATTCATATCACTTGCCTGCAAAACCCTCTGAAAAGCCAGGCAAGCTTTTCCCACGTGGCCCAGCTTATAATGGCAGTGTCCTATGCCAAGTCTTACAGCTCCAGGACAATCAGGATAAACTTGCAAGGCCCGCTGAACAAAAACCAAAAATAAAATGTTAACCTTGATTAAAGAAATCAATGTTAGATGGAGGATTTGTCATGACTCTTAGAAGCTCGTAACTTAAATAAAAACAAGAAACAAAATGTAAGAGTAGTAGTGCTTTATAATGGAATATAGTTAAGATAAAGTAACAAACCTTAAACAAGGTCAACGATTCACCATAATGTCCACGACTGTACTCAACACACGCCTGCAAAAGTACAGGGAAAGTTATATAGAGATACAGCAACATTTGTACCCTACCACATGAAGGTAAGCTCCATCTCAGTCTCCCATGACAGTCGCTCACTAGGAAAATTTGAAGGGTTTGGTCTCATTCTCAATTTATTTCCATAATTGCTATCTACCACCAGTGTTCCCACCATCCATGTTCAGAACTAATTCAACATGCAAGACGCAACATAGAGCCTCTTATACGAAACTGCTATGCAAATTTGTGTCACATTTTCAAAAATAAGCTTGATTATTTTGATATTTGTTCAGCTTGTTTATTAATTGGAAGATGGCATGATATCCAAATTACTCTTGTATCTTTATTCAATTTCATTTTTTTATTCAAAATGTGTGTTTTTGTATTCTTGCTTTTCAAAAGGGAAGGCACAAGCTTGCCAGAAAATCAATAATATTGAATATGAACCACTACAAGCATCAAAATCAATGAGTTACACCTGACCGAGAAGAGCAGATACATTATCACGGTCTCCTTCCAGTACGATCCTAAACGCAGCAGATGCTTGTTCTACTTCACCCTTAGCCAGTAAAAGCTGACCTTTGCCAACCCAAGTAGAAGGCTCGTGCATGTCAATCCTGGAAGCTTTATTGTAATGTTTGGTAGCCTGTATAAAATACTCCTCCTTCTCTCTTTGTTTTGTCTCGACTTTTCCAAGATAGCTATAATAAGCCCCCAAAGCATTGAGGATAGCAATCCTCTCATATCTAACATCCGCATAATATTCATCAATTTCTGCACACCCACACCAACATCAATCACGAAATAATTTCAGTAAGTTCCTCGTCTCCACTATCGTTCTTCTTCTTTTTTCTATTCGGAAAACAAAAATAAATAAAAAATAAAATTTCAGAACAATAGGAATTACCATGACTGGATCCTTCTTCTAATATCTGCCGAAATTGATCGAGTTTTCCTTGCTTGAAATACTCTCTCTGCATCAAATCATCAAATTAACCACAAAATACAATATTATTATTTGAGAGATTCCGAAAAAGAAAAGAATAGGAGAAATCAGAGAGAGACGAACGGCGATGATGAGCCAGAGATCGAGAGGAGCTTGCTCGGCTTTGAGGATATCAAGAATATCAGAGGCGTCCCTAGGAAGCTGATCTAGAGCTACCCTAACTTCTTCCTCCGAGTTCTGCACCGGTATGTACACAAACGCCATTTATTTTCTCGATAGATTAAATTAAACAAAAGAAAAGGTAAATAGTTCTCTCTTTCTCACTCTCTGTCTGTGTGAATTTGGCTGGGGTTTTAGAGGAGGGAGAGAGGGGAAGCAGTGGAGCGACAAAATTACCAAAATAAAAAAAAAAAAGCAATGGTTAGTGTTTAGTGTTTATTATGTTTATTTTAGGTTTGCTCTCAGATCGCAGCATCGAGTCCTTTTACGTTTCTTTGAGTATTAGTGAAAACGCATCTATATTTTGTAATATTGCGTTTTTGGCCATTGACGGCTATTTCTTTTGTTTCTTTCCTTTTTTTTCCTTTTTCTATTTTAATCCAGGTATTTTTGTTAGATTGTATCAAATATATAATGACAGCAACATTTGATTGACATGTCATCACTATATTTAGAAAGTAGGAGTGTAATTGTAATTATTTTTTAAAATATTTTTTATTTAAAAATATATTAAAATAATATTTTTTTTATTTTTTAAAAATTAATTTTGATATTAGTGTATCAAAATGATCTAAAAACACTAAAAAAATATTAATTTGAAATAAAAAAAATAAAAAAATTTAAATTTTTTTAAAAATATTTTTGAAACACAAAAATAAATAAGGTTAAAAACATATATAAGTATAGTAGTTTTTATTTATTTTTTTTAGTTTAAAAGATGGATTCAGCTTAATTATTGTGAATCAGCTTCAAGTTGCTTTTACTAAGATTGATCGTGGGTTGGTTGTAAAGCTTTGTTTATAAAGAATAGAGAGAAAGAACCATTAAAACTCATCATACTAAAATAACATCATCCTTCTCGTCAGATCTATCTGTTTTGCTCAAGCCAATTGTGCCTTATTCTTAAAAAATCTCTAGTGATAGCCTAATAAACTCATCCTTTTAATTGAAAATTAACTTATAAATCTTGGTAAGTAGAGTAGATAAGGTTATTTTGCACATGGTTTTTATTTATTTTTATGTTTTTTTTTTGTTTTGATTTTTTTTCAAGATCAATATTGTAATTTGTTATATATTTTGGTTTTTTCAATATTTACACTTATGAGGTTTTGTGTTTTATCTTGAAATTGCATTTTTATGTGATTGTATAAATGAAAGCATCTTTCTATTTGTTTTCTTTATGAAATAGAAAAAAAAAACAACTCAAAAATTACATTGAAAAAACAGAGAAGGTGTTGATTAGCTGGTAATCTATTTTTTATCTTAAAAATCCTTAACTTATAGTAAAAAATTTACTAAATTGAAACATGGGTTGTTGTTGTTTGAATAATTTACTTTAGGTTTTAGGACTTTAGGGTAGAATTCTCATTAGACTATTATCATGTTTGTTTTTATATATATATAATTTATTACGAATTACTATTGCTCAAGGTTCTTATTGTTTGATTTGACAATAAACAATATCTTGATAATTTGGTGTGGATATATGCATACCTCTCCAAGAACAAAGTTATTGTTTTGTGGTGAGGAACTGGAATTTTCATAGCACAAAGGCAAGTTATTCTACACTCCTTCACTCTATTTATCTATACTTGTTTTAAATGCTTTAACAAAGCCAAATATACAATACATGCTTCTATTTTCCCTTGTTATACGTCTACTGTCACGTCTAGTAATTTTTAGGACTCTGATTTTATTTTATTTTTTTGTTATGGACCAATTTTGATGTGGGGGTTATTGTGAATATAATGATTTGTATGGTTGTCATTTGAATAGTATGTTCACTAGCTAGTCTCCAACACTGCTTATATTCCATCTTATTAATATCTGCATGATACATATTCTATCATGCCCCTTATTAATGACCTTACCAAGCATTAAAGTTCACCTTATGTAAACTTCTAAGTTTGAATTGTCATTGCTTAATATGTTGTAATAACATATGGTAGAAATTTCTTCAACTAATAATAGGTTAAATATGGAGTCATTCACACAATTACATCCATTTATTTTTGTATAAATATGGCGTGGACCATGATTTATACAAGCATATACATATGTAGTGGACCATGTTGTAAATAATAGCAACAACAATATGAAATTACAATTACAGACATCCAAATTGTCCTTGGTATAATCAACTTACACGGCACATATGAGAGTCATCAATGTAAGACCTAAAAATACCATATTTTTTTGTCTGCATTTACACCAATATCAAATATCCTCTCTCTCCCTTTCTCCTCATAGAAATATATTATCATTTAGTTGTAATGATTTGAATTTGAAATTTGAATTGGGTTATAAAAGAATTGGTAAAGGATGGAATTCAATATAAAGGCATTTTAACTCTCATTTACATCAATATGAAAGCAATAATCCCAATAGCTAAAAGTTTATAATTTTTATTAGCAAGTTTTAAGTCCAAATAATAAAAAGTGTTGTGGGATTTAGAAATTGGAGAAGGGTTACATGGCCACCTTCCACTCCATAGCTTAATGGGATTTTTTCAAGGATAATGACTAAATTACAACTATTTTTTTAAATTAAAAGGAGTACACATTATTTTCTCCTTTATAAATTCATGAATGTTCCATCATTTTTATTGTTATTGTTCAAAAATCATTAATGTTACTCATCCTTTACTTGCATTTTTAGATAGGTTTCTTACATCATTGACTTTTCATTAGAGCTTTTCCATCAATGTTTAGTTAATTTTTAAACATGATTGTTGTTGAAAAATATATATAATAATATAACTGCTATTGTTTTTTGAATATACGGGAAGAACATTTGAACTGAATTAGAAATATGAGTTCAAGAATGTTTTTTAAACTATTTTCCATGATATAATCTACATACTATCTTTGTAATTTGATTACTTATGAAATGTTTTGAGTTCAGCAAGTCACTTTTTTATAACTTGTCATTGTATTCTTATAGTTTTATATTTTTTTTTATTTTGTTTAATCTTTTTTAGTCCAACAATTCAATTTTATAATCTACTTATCGTGACAAATGTTTAATCTTTTTGTGACAGCTTGAATTACTTTTTAATGCTTTTGTTCATAATTGTATTTTTTTAATTAGGTTATTCGTAAACCTTGGTTAAAAAAAAATCTTGTGGTACGAATGTATATTTTTTGTTGATTATCTCAATTTGTGAAATTTTTAGAAATTTACTTGTTTAATGTGAATGAATTATTAAGGGAGCTTAATTAAATGTAAGGATGAAATTGAAAATGTGAAAAGCTCGTAACATTAGTCAAAATAAAAGAAAATTATGGGGTTCTATGTGCAAATAAAAGAAACATTGGACCATTAGAGTAAATAATGAAAATTGATAGCTATATAAACATGAATAGTATTCTTCAATAATACTCTAGTGTCAGCCAAAGAAGAAAAGAAAAAGGGTGTGAGAAAAATGTAGAAAATTCATCATAAAAACACAAAAAAGAGATAAATTAAGTAATCAAAGTGTATTATAAAAAGATTTGAACAAGAAAAATAGGTAGATTTAAGGTCTAAACTAAGGTTGTTAAAAACTCATTTTTAACATGACACGGAAAATACAAAATAAACTCGGATCGTAAAAACAGATCGTAAAATCATAAGGAATTTTTTTTTCATAAATAGTTCAAGCACCTTAAAATACATGGTTCAAATAAAAATTCATACATAGTTAAAGTATCTTTAAATACATAGTTCAAATAAAAATTCATACATAATTTAAATAACTTTTCATTAACTAACAATTAACAAACTTAAAACAAACAATCTGCTAGTATGTCATGTAAACTAAAACTTACATCATTGCCTTCATCTTTCTCATTGTTCCTTAGAATTCATCAATATACCAACACTAATATTATAAACATTAGTGTTACTATTAGTACCAACACCAATATTATCTGATCCTAGAAATTCATTTATGTGGTGTTGTATTTATTTTTTATCCTTATTGAATTTAGTTTTTTATAAGGATTTTTATTTTTGAATTATATTAAATATAAATACGAGATACTTATTTTATATTATTTTTTAATTTGCTATTTTGATTGCCTTTCTAACAATATAAATGGTCCTTTCCAATTGCCTTAGCTTTATATTTTTTTTTACTTGTTTGAAATCATTGATGTTACATAATTTTTTTTTAATGTTATGAAAAAATTAACTTGGCATGGGGTTTAATGAGTTTATTTATTTTTATATTTGAAAAAAGCTTTTGATTTTTTTTTATTTTAATTTTTTTAAAAATAACTTTGAATTCTTAAAAAAAAAAAAAAAAAATAACATG
>Ga0307517_10004231_pt1 | contig 22133 bp, 17 predicted proteins | sample 23_EM_MG_FD_194515 | JGI IMG/M metagenome (GOLD analysis project Ga0307517, IMG submission 194515) | Populus trichocarpa ectomycorrhiza microbial communities from riparian zone in the Pacific Northwest, United States - 23_EM | ecosystem: Host-associated > Plants > Roots > Unclassified | place... | reverse complement strand
AGCGATCGCGGCCCGGCGCAGGGCGAAGGCCCAGGCGAGACGGACCGCGGAGCGGGGGGCGAGGGTGGCGCGGAGCCGGGTCACCCGGTCGGCGGAGTCGTGGAGGCCGAGGCGGATGCGGTCGACGTCGGAGGCCAGCCCTGCGGCGGGGTACCGGGGCTCGGGCGCGTAGAGCGTCTGTTCGACCGCCGAGGCGATACGGCCCGCCGCCGCGGAGGACGTGTCGTCCAGCTTCCCGGCCCGGATCAGCCGGGCCACCGCACGGCGCGGGGTCTCGGACTCGTCCGGCATGATGCCGTAGTCCCACGCGGTGTCCACCAGCTCCTGCCACGCCGCGAGCACATCGGAGTGCCGGAGCCGCCGGGCCCGGATACGTTGCCGCCACAGCATGGGCAGCAGTGGCAGGAGGATCACCAGTGCCCCGCCGAAGAGCAGCAACAGCAGGCCGGGCAGGCCGCCGACCGCGGACCACAGACCGCCGCTTCCGGAGCCGCTGCTGGAGGAGGGGGCCAGCGGATCGCAGTCGCCCTGCTGGGCCTGCTTCGCGGTGCAGGTCGGAGAGGCGGAGGCACTGGCGCTGGGGGCAGCGGTGTTGTTTTGGGCCGGTGTGTCCGGCGTGGCCGGGTCCGTGCTGGAGGACGAGGTGTCCGCGGTGTAGTCGGGCTGGCTGCCCCGGGTCGGGGTGGGCTCGAAGCGGGTCCAGCCGATGCCCTCGAAGTACAGCTCGGGCCAGGCGTGGGCGTCCTTGAGGCCGACCGTGTAGGTGCCGTTGGCCTGGGCCGTGCCAGGGGTGAAGCCCACGGCGACCCGGGCCGGGATGCCGAGGGTGCGGGCCATCGCCGCCATCGTGAAGGCGAAGTGGACGCAGAAGCCTTCCTTGTTCTTCAGGAACTTCGCGATCGCGTTGACCCCGGTGCCGGAGTCGACCGAAGTGCTGTACGAGAACTGGCCGTTGGTGAACCAGCGCTGCAGGGCCACGGCCTTCTCGTAGTCGTTCGTGGCGTTCTTCGTGACGTTCCGCGCGGTCGTGGCGACCACGTCCGGCAGTGAGTCGGGCACCTGCGTGTACTCGCGGACCAGGTTCGCCGAGGCGGCCGGCGCGGCGGCCAGCTGGGCGGCGGTCGGCTCCACCTGGAGGCTGGAGACCTGGTAGACCGCGCCGGACGTGGTCTGCCCCCGGTCGCCGACGACGGTGCGGCCGATCGGCTCGTAGCGCCAGCGGCCGCCGCTCAGGTCGACCCGGGTGGCCGGGTAGGGGAGCGGCAGCCACAGCTGCCCGTAGTCCTTGGCCGCGACGACGCTGGTGTTGACCTGCTCGGTCTTCACAGCGGCCGTGAGGCCCTGCGCGGTGGGCAGTTGGGAGGGCAGTGCGGTCAGGGACCGCCTGGAGGACTGCCACTGCTCGCCGTTGAACTCGTCCAGGGAGACGATCCGCAGATACAGGTCCGAGTTGTTCGCGGCGGTGGTCCGGTAGGTGAGGACCTCGCGGTTGTCGGGCTGGTTGAGATTGTCCTGGAGGGCGACCAGCGGGTTGACATTGATCGTGCCGCGTCCCGAGCCGTTGCCCGCGCCGGTCGCGGCCAGCAGGCCGCCGCTCAGCGAGGGCAGCGCGACCGGGGCGATCAGCGCGATGCCCAGGGCCATCGCCCCGATCCTGCGGCCGGTACGCACCGGGGCCAGCGCCGATCCGCCGCTGCCCGAGAAGGCGGCGCTGCCGCCCGCGTAGCCGCTGGGCGGGGCACCGCCGGGGCCGCCGAAGACCCGCCCCCAGCGCGACAGCCGGTCGCGGCCCTCGGCCAGCAACAGCAGCAGATAGCCGGCCGCGGCGATCACGAACCACAGCCAGCGGCTGCCGCCGCCCGCCAGGCCCGCCGCGATCGAGTACAGCGCCAGCAGTGGCAGCCCCGCCGGGGCCGCACTGCCGTACGTCACCGCCAGCGCGTCCACCGCCAGCGCGATCAGCAGCACCCCGCCGACGAGCAGCAGCCGGATGCCCGAGGTGACCGGGGCCGGGATGGCGAACTGGCTGACATCCTGCACACCCGCGTTCAGCAGGGACCCGAAGTGCCGGAACACGCCCGGCCCCGGCAGGATGCCCAGGTAGGCCTTCTGCCGCGCGAACATCAGCGTCAGCAGCAGCAGGGACGCCGCCGCCTGCGCCAGGATCGTCAGCGGTCTGGCCAGCGGCACCCGCCGGGCCAGCGCGCCCACCGAGCTCTGCAGGATCACCAGCAGGGCGGCCTGGAGGAGCCACGCGCTGCTGTCCGTCAGTGGCAGCATCGAGCAGGCCGCCATGACCGACGCCGCTGCCGCGCACACCGCCAGCCGGCCACGTCCGCTGATCATCGGGCTCCCGCCTCCTCACGCGACCGGTAACGGTCGGCGCGCTGCCACAGCTCGGCGAGCCCGTCGCCCGCCGACACCGGCAGTACTGTCCAGCCCGCCTCGCGCAGCATGCGTACCGAGCGCTGCGCGTCCTCCTCGTCGTCCTGCTCCCCGGGGGCGGGCGCGCCGCCCGGGGGCACATCCGGATACGGACCGGCCTCCCGCGACGTCCACCCGGAACCGGCCAGCACGAACGCCACCGCGCCGCCCGCGCGCTGCCGCATCCGGCCGACGATCGCGGCCTGCTCCTCGTCCAGCTCGCCCAGGAACGCCACCAGCAGCCCCTCGCTCCCGGCCCGCAGCACATCGTGGGCCAGCGACAGGCCGGCCCCGGGCTCCTCGGAGTGGTCGACCACCGCGAGGGTGTCCAGCAGCACCCCGGCCGCGTCGGAGGAATCGTTCCCGCCGAAGCCGCCCGCCCCGTCGGGGCCCGGCACCGTGCTGCCGTTGTCCATCAGCAGCCGCACCGAGAAGCCGCGCTCCAGCATGTGCGCCGCCACCGAGGCCGCCCCGGACACCGCCCACTCGAAGGCCGAGTCGGGTCCGGCCCCGTAGAAGGCCTCCCGCCGGGTGTCGAGCAGCACCGTGCAGCGGGCCTTGTGCGGCTGCTCCTCGCGGCGGACCATCAGCTCGCCGTACTTGGCGGTGGACCGCCAGTGCACCCGCCGCAGGTCGTCGCCGTGGCGGTAGCCGCGCGGGATGACATCGTCCTCACCGGCCAGGGACAGCGCCCGGGTCCGGCTGTCGCCGTAGCCCGAGGCCTCACCGGCCAGCCGCACCGGCGGCAGCGGCGTCACCTTCGGCACCACGGTCAGGGTGTCGAAGGCGCTGAAGGAGCGGGTCAGCTCGCACATGCCGAAAGGATCCGTCAGCCGCAGCTGCAACGGCCCCAGCGGATACCGCCCGCGCAGGTCCGAGCGCACCCGGTACGACACCTCACGGTGCCCGCCCGGCTCCACCCGGTCCAGTACGAAACGGGGCCGGGGCCCCAGCACATAGGGCACCCGGTCCTGGAGCATCAGCAGCCCGGTCGGTATCCGCGACACGTTGTCCACCCGCAGGAACACCCGGGCCTCGGCCATCGCGGGCACCCGCGAGGGCGCCAGCCGCCGTCCGCCCGCCACCCGGTAGCGCGTGCGGTAGAGCACCACCACGCACACCAGCGGCAGCGCGGCCAGCAGCAGCCCGACCCTCAGCAGGTCCGGCTGCCCCAGCACGTACGCGCACACCGCCGCCGCCACCCCGGCGGCCAGGAACGACCGCCCGCGGGTGGTGAGGCCGGACAGGGCCGCCCGCAGGCCGTTGCCCGGATCGCCCGAGCCGCCTTCGGCGCCCGGCATCACAGCCCCCGTGCGCTGCCGGGCGGCTGGCTGCCGTACGGGTCCGGGACCGGCGTCCGCTGCAGGATCTCGGCCACCACCTGCTCGGGCGTACGCCGGTTCAACTGCGCCTGCGCGGTGGGCAGCAGGCGGTGTGCCAGCACCGACGACGCCAGGGTCTGCACATCGTCGGGCAGCACGAAGTCCCGGCCGTCCAGCGCCGCCGCCGCACGCGCGGCGCGCACCAGGTGCAGCGTCGCGCGAGGCGAGGCGCCCAGGCGCAGGTCGGCGTGCTGGCGGGTGGCGCTGACCAGCGCCACCGCGTACCGCTGCACGGGCACCGACACATGCACCGTGCGCACCGCCTCCACCAGCTTCACGATCTCGTGGGCGTGCGCGACGGGCTGTACGTCGTCCAGCGCCGGGGCGCCGCCGTGCACGTCCAGCATCTGCAGCTCGGCCTCGGCGCTCGGGTAGCCGATCGACACCCGGGCCATGAAGCGGTCCCGCTGCGCCTCGGGCAGCGGGTAGGTGCCCTCCATCTCCACCGGGTTCTGGGTGGCGATGACCATGAAGGGGCTCGGCAGCTCGTACGTCGTTCCGTCGACGGTGACCTGCCGCTCCTCCATGGACTCCAGCAGCGCCGACTGGGTCTTCGGCGATGCTCTGTTGATCTCGTCGCCGACCACGATCTGCGCGAAGATCGCGCCCGGCTTGAACTCGAAGTCCCGCCGTTGCTGGTCGAAGACACTCACTCCCGTGATGTCCGACGGCAGCAGATCCGGTGTGAACTGGATCCGGCGCACCGAACAGTCGATCGACCGTGCCAGCGCCTTGGCCAGCATGGTCTTGCCCACCCCGGGGACATCCTCGATCAGCAGATGTCCCTCGGCGAGCAGCACAGTCAGCGAAAGCCGTACGACCTCGGGCTTGCCCTCGATCACGTTCTCCACCGAACGGCGGACCCGTTCCACTGTGGTGGTCAGATCACTGAGGCTCGCTCGTGCGTCATAGGTCGTCACCCGGCCCTCCTCGGCCCAACATTCAGTCCGCGGCCCTGACCTCGGGTGAGGCGGCGCGCATGAAGCATTCTTCCTTCAACTATGCTCCGCGTCACTCGCCTTCTGTTACTCAGTCGTGATTTCCCGCAGCAGACCGGTATGGACATCGAAGACAAAGCCACGGACATCGTCCGTATGTGCTAGGAACGGCGAGGTCCGCACTCGCGCCATCGACTGCCGCACATCCTGGTCCACATCCCGGAACGACTCGACGGCCCAGGTCGGCCGCTGTCCGACCTCGTCCTCCAGGTGCGTGCGGAAGTCCTCGGTGAGGGTCTCCAGGCCGCATCCGGTGTGGTGGATCAGCACGATCGAGCGGGTGCCCAGCGCGCGCTGGCTGATCGTGAGCGACCGGATCGTGTCATCGGTGACCACTCCGCCCGCGTTGCGGATCGTATGACAGTCGCCGAGCTCCAGGCCCAGCGCCGCGTGCAGGTCGAGACGGGCGTCCATGCAGGCGACGATCGCCACCTGCAGGACGGGATGGGCGTCCATGCCGGGGTCGCGGAACTGCTCCGCGTAGTGCCGGTTCGCCTCGACGAGCCGGTCGGTGACTGAGCCAGTGCCGGCGGGCTGCTGCTCGAATATCGACATGACACGACCGTAGAGGGCACATGGGCCCCGGACCTGCTGTGAGATCCGACAAATCTTGGTCAATCGAGTGGTTTGTGAGCTAACCCACAGGCGTCACAGCCGCTCACCCAAGTGGGTGCTGTTTTCTTCCGGGGAGTGACGGCCCTTCGTTGACCGTGGGGCTTAGTGGAGTAAAGTGGCGCGAAGTGGGTTGCCCCTGATTTTCCCTGATCAGCTGCGGGAGGTGCGGATGTTCCTCGGGACGTACGCACCACGGCTGGACGAGAAGAGCCGGCTCGTACTGCCGGCCAAGTTCCGCGAGCAGCTCGCCGACGGCCTGGTGATCACCAAGGGGCAGGAGCGCTGCCTGTACGTATGGCCGCTGGCCGAGTTCCGTACGGTGACCGAGCGGCTGCGCGAGGCCCCCGTGACATCCAAGCCCGCGCGGGACTACATGCGCGTGCTGTTCGCCGGCGCGCACGACGAGATCCCCGACAAACAGGGCCGCGTCACCCTCCCCCAGGCCCTGCGCGAATACGCCGGACTGCGCCGCGACTGCACCGTCATCGGCGCCAACAACCGGGTCGAGGTGTGGGACGCGACCGCCTGGGACCGCTATCTGGCCGCGCAGGAGGACGTTCTGCCCGCGCTGTCGCAGGAGGTGCCCCCCGGCCTACTGTGACCCTCCCCCAGACTCCGTCCGGGGGGACCCCCAGCCCGTAGCCTGCTGTCTCACGTACGCGTACGTGACGCTCGGCCTCCTCCCGCTCCCGGTTCCGGACTCGCTGGCACTACTTCCCCGGTGCCAGCCGGCCCTCCAGAGCGGGCGGGGACCAAGTGGTACGTCCTCCGTCTGAGCCATCCGAGAAGGGCCCGATGAGCACCACCCCCTCCCATGTCCCCGTGATGCTGCGGCGCTGCCTGGACCTGCTGGCGCCCGCGCTGTCCGGCCCGGACGCGGTCGTGGTGGACGCCACGCTCGGGCTCGGCGGCCACAGTGAGGCGCTGCTGTCCGAGTTCCCCGGCGCCCGCCTCGTCGCCATCGACCGCGACCCCGCCGCCCTCAAGCTCTCCGCCGACCGCCTCGCCCCCTACGGCGACCGCGCCACCCTCGTCCACGCCGTCTACGACGAGCTCCCCGAGGTCCTGGCCCGGCTCGGCATCGCGCAGGTGCAGGGTGTCCTGTTCGACCTCGGCGTCTCCTCCATGCAGCTCGACGAGGCCGACCGCGGCTTCGCCTATGCCCAGGACGCCCCCCTCGACATGCGCATGGACCAGAGCACCGGCATCAGCGCCGCCGAGGTCCTCAACACCTATCCCCCCGGCGATCTCGTCCGGATCCTCCGGAGCTACGGCGAGGAGAAGTTCGCCCGCAAGATCGTCGACGCGGTCGTGAAGGAGCGGGCCAAGGAGCCCTTCACCGACAGCGCCCGCCTCGTCGACCTCATCCGCGCCGCCCTCCCGCAAGCCGCCAAGCGAACCGGCGGCAACCCCGCCAAGCGCACCTTCCAGGCCCTGCGGATCGAGGTCAACGGCGAGCTCACCGCCGTCGAGCGCGCCATCCCCGCCGCGGTCGCCGCGCTCGCGGTCGGCGGCCGGATCGCCGTGCTGTCGTACCAGTCGCTGGAGGACCGGCTGGTGAAGCAGGTCTTCGCGGCCGGCGCGGCGAACACCGCTCCGCCCGGGCTGCCGGTGGTCCCGGAGAAGTACCAGCCGCGGCTGAAGCTGCTGACGCGGGGCGCGGAGCTTCCCACCGAGCACGAGATCGCCGAGAACCGGCGCGCGGCGCCGGCGCGGCTGCGGGGCGCGGAACGCATCCGTGCGGAGGTGGAGCGGTGATCTCAGCCCGTCCGGCCCCGCGGCGCCCGGGGGCGCAGCCGGCCGCACGGTCGCCCTTCGTCCTCCTGATCGTGCTGCTCCTCGCCGGCGGCCTGTTCGGCCTGCTCCTGCTGAACTCGGCCGTCGTGAAGGACTCCTTCAAGCTGGACGACCTGCAGAAGCAGACGAAACAGCTCACGGACGAGGAGCAGGCCCTCCAGCAGGACGTGGACGAGTACTCGGCGCCGGACGAGCTGGACAAGCGGGCCCGGGAGCTGGGCATGGTGCCGGGGGGCAATCCGGCCTTCCTGTCGCCCGACGGCAAGGTGAAGGGCTCACCGGACGTGGCGACGGCCGAGCCGCTGCCGGAGCCGTCCGAGACGCCGACGCCGAGCGCGTCCACGCAGGTCTCCCCGTCCGCGCCGGTCTCCCCGTCCGTATCGGCCATCCCGTCCGCCTCCCTGTCCGGATCCCCGGCCACCTCACCGTCAGTCACACCCCTCGGGACGACGCCATGAGCAGCAACGTGCCGCCGCGCAGGCGGCCCCCGCAGAGGCCGGCACCGCGAAGGCGGCCCGCGCGGCCCGTCACCCCCGCCGGAGGCGCGACGCTGCGCCTGGGGAAGCCGCGCCCCCGCCTGCGGCTGGTGAGCCTCGCGCTGACGCTCGTCATGCTGACCTTCGTCGTACGCCTCCTCCAGGTGCAGGCCGTGGACGCGTCGGCGTACGCGACGAAGGCCGAGGCCAACCGCTACCTCACGGCGACGCTGGCGGCCGAGCGCGGCACGATCACCGACCGCGACGGCGTGGACCTGGCCAACACCGTGGACGCGTACGACATCCTGGCCGACCCGATGCTGTTCACGGCGGCGGAGACGGACGCCGACGACGCCCCCCAGCAGGCGGCGGAACTGCTCGCGCCCATCGTGAACGGCGACGAGAAGACGATCGCCAAGCAGCTGGCGAACTACCCGGCCTCGCGCAACGAGATCATCGCCAAGCAGCAGTCGCCGCAGGTCTGGAACCAGATCAAGGACCTGCAGAGCGCGCTCGCGGACAAGGCGGCCAAGGGCGACGGCGCCAACGTCCTGCTCGGGATCTTCCGCCAGGCGCACAGCAAGCGGGTCTACCCCAACGGCGACCTCGCCGCGGGCGTCATCGGCTTCGTCAACTCCGAGGGCAAGGGCAGCGGCGGCCTGGAGCAGCAGTTCAACACCGAGCTTGCGGGCAAGGACGGCACGATCACCTACGCCCAGTCCGGCGGCCGCCGGATCCCGACCGCGGGCGTACGGGAGAAGGCCGCCGAGCCCGGCGCGACGGTGGAGCTGACGCTGAACCGGGACATCCAGTGGGCGGCCCAGCAGGCGATCACCGAGCAGGTCCAGGAGTCGGACGCGGACCGGGGCTATGTGATCGTCCAGGACACGCAGACCGGCGAGATCCTGGCCATGGCCAACGCCCCGGGGTACGACCCGAACGACCTGAGCAAGGCCTATTCCTCCGCTCTCGGCAACGCCGCGCTGACGGACGCGTACGAGCCCGGCAGCGTCAGCAAACTGATGTCGATGGCGGCCGTCCTGGACACCGGCGCGGCCACAGCCGCCACTCATGTCACGGTTCCGGGAACCCTGCCCAGGGCGGACCGCGTCTTCCACGACGACGTGGACCACGGAACGTGGCATCTGACGCTTAACGGGGTACTCGCCAAGTCAAGCAACATCGGCACGATCCTCGCGGCCGAACAACTCGGCAAGACCCAGAAGCAGGCGAACTCGGTGCTCTACTCGTACTTGAGCAAGTTCGGGATCGGTCAGCACACCGGCCTCGGGTTCCCCGGCGAGACCGCGGGCATCCTGGCGAAGCCGCAGGACTGGAACGCCTCGCAGCAGTACACGATCCCGTTCGGCCAGGGCCTGTCCCTGAACGCGCTGCAGGCCACCTCGGTCTACTCCACGATCGCCAACGGCGGCGTGCGCATCGAGCCCACCCTCGTACGCGGCACGACCGGCGCCGACGGCCGCTTCGTGCCGACCGCCACGCCCGAGCAGACCCGCGTGGTCAGCGAGCAGACCGCCACCACCTTGTCCCGGATGCTGGAGTCGGTCGTGGGCGACGAGCAGGGCACCGGCATCAAGGCCCGGATCGCCGGATACCGCGTCGCGGGCAAGACGGGCACGGCCAACCGGGTGGACCCGGAGACCGGTCTCTACAGCGGCTACACGGCCTCGTTCATGGGCTTCGCGCCCGCCGACAAGCCCCGGGTCACGGTGTCGTGCGTGATCCAGAACCCGACCAGGGGCAGCTACTTCGGCGGCCAGATCTGCGGCCCGGTCTTCAAGAAGGTCATGGAATTCGCCCTGAAATCCCTGCAGGTCCCGCCGACCGGCACCAAGGCGCCGAGCCTGCCGGTCGAGTGGAACCCGTCGAAATCGTGACCGCCGTGACCGGGATCACACCCTCCGGTGCGCCGGGAGCCGCCCCTGGAGCCCGTTTTGGCCCCGGGCCCGGCCCGGCGGGTACTCTCACCGCCGTGCCACACGCTGATCAGTCCTCCGGTAAACCCCGCCCGTCCCGGGTCCGCCCCAAGCCACTTGCGGAACTGGCCGACCGGCTCGGCCTGCAGCCTGCCACCGGTGCCGAGGTCACCGGCATCACGCACGACTCCCGGGCCGTCCGCCCCGGTGACCTGTACGCCGCCCTGCCCGGCGCCCGTCTGCACGGCGCCGACTTCGCCGACCAGGCCGCCGGGCTCGGCGCGGTCGCGATCCTCACCGACCCGGCGGGCGCCGAACGCGCCGCCGCCACCGGCCTGCCGGTGCTCGCGGTCGCCGACCCCCGCGCGCGCATGGGCGAGCTGGCCGCCATGATCTACGACCGGCCGGGTGACGGCCTGCTCCAGATCGGCATCACCGGCACCTCCGGCAAGACCACCACCGCGTATCTGGCCGAAGGCGGCCTGCGCGCGGTGCACGGCACGGCCACCGGGCTCATCGGCACGGTGGAGATGCGCATCGGCGACCAGCGGATCAAGAGCGAGCGCACCACCCCCGAGGCCACCGACCTGCAGGCGCTGTTCGCCGTCATGCGCGAGCGCGGTGTCGAGTCGGTCGTCATGGAGGTCTCCAGCCACGCCCTGGTGCTCGGCCGGGTGGACGGGGCGGTCTTCGACGTCGCCGTCTTCACCAACCTCAGCCCCGAGCACATGGAGTTCCACACCGGCATGGAGGACTACTTCCAGGCCAAGGCACAGCTGTTCACACCCGGCCGCGCCCGCCTGGGCGTGGTCAACATCGACGACGCCTACGGCCGCCGGCTCGCCGCCGAGGCCGAGGTGCCGGTGACCACCTTCTCCGCCGAGGGCCACCCCGACGCCGACTGGCGCGCCGAGGACGTCGAGGCGGGCCCGCTGGGCTCCCGCTTCACCGCCGTCGGCCCCAAGGGCGAGCGGATCCACGCCGAGGCGCCGCTGCCCGGCCTGTTCAACGTCGCCAACTCCCTCGCGGCGATCACCGCCCTGGTCACCGCCGGGATCGACCCGCAGCACGCCGCCGACGGCGTCGCCGCCGTGCCAGGCGTACCGGGCCGCCTGGAGCGGGTGGACATCGGCCAGCCGTACCTGGCGGTCGTGGACTACGCCCACAAGACCGACGCCGTGGAATCCGTCCTGCGCACGCTGCGCAAGGTCACCGAGGGCAGCCTGCACATCGTCATCGGCTGCGGCGGCGACCGCGACACCACCAAGCGCGGCCCCATGGGCGCGGCGGCCGCCCGCCTCGCCGACACCGCCGTACTGACCTCGGACAACCCGCGCTCGGAGGACCCCCTCGCCATTCTCGCCGCCATGCTGACCGGGGCCGCCGAGGTCCCCGCCGGCGAGCGCGGCCACGTCATCGTCGAGCCCGACCGGGCCGCCGCCATCGCCGCCGCCGTCGCCCGCGCCCGTCCCGGGGACGCGGTGCTGGTCGCGGGCAAGGGCCATGAGCAGGGCCAGGACATCGACGGGACCGTAAGGCCCTTCGATGACCGGGACGTCCTGCGCAACGCGGTCCGCGCGGCCATCCAGCACGAGAAGGACCAGGACCAGCTGTGATCCCACTCACCCTCGCCGAGGTCGCGCACGCGGTCGGCGGGAGCACCTACGACATACCGGACCCGCAGGCCCTGGTCACCGGGCCCGTGGTCATCGACTCCCGCAAGGTCGAGCCCGGCGGCCTGTTCGTGGCCTTCGCCGGGGAGCACGTGGACGGCCACGACTACGCCGCGCGGGCCGTCCAGGCGGGCGCGGTGGCGGTCCTGGCCGCCCGGCGCGTCGACGGGGTGCCCGCGATCGTCGTGGACGACGTACAGGCCGCCCTGGGGGCGCTGGCCAAGCATGTCGTCGAACGGCTGGGCGCCACCACCGTCGGCCTCACCGGCTCGGTCGGCAAGACCAGCACCAAGGACCTCATCGCCCAGCTCCTCCAGCGGCTCGGCCCGACCGTCTGGCCGCCCGGCAACCTCAACAACGAGATCGGGCTGCCGCTGACCGCGCTCCTGGTCGCCGAGGACACCCGGCACGTCGTCCTGGAGATGGGCGCCCGCGGCATCGGCCACATCCGCTACCTCGCCGCCCTGACCCCGCCCCGCATCGGCGTCGTCCTCAACGTCGGCACCGCCCACATCGGCGAGTTCGGCGGCCGCGAGCAGATCGCCCAGGCCAAGGGCGAACTGGTCGAGGCCCTCCCCGAAGCCGAAGCGGGCGGCGTGGCCGTCCTCAACGCCGACGATCCCCTCGTACGCGCCATGGCCAGCCGCACCAAGGCCCGCGTCGTGCTCTTCGGCGAGGCCGCGGACGCGGACGTACAGGCACGAGATGTCCGGCTCAACAAGCGAGGTCAGGCGGTATTCACACTCGTTACACCTACCGGGTGCAGCGAAGTGACCTTGCGCCTGTACGGTGAGCACCACGTGTCGAACGCGCTCGCCGCGGCCGCCGTCGCCCGCGAACTGGGCATGCCCGTAGCGGAGATCGCCACCGCGCTCTCCGAGGCCGGTACGCTCTCGCGCTGGCGTATGGAGGTCACCGAGCGGCCGGACGGCGTGACAGTCGTCAACGACGCCTACAACGCGAACCCCGACTCCATGCGGGCCGCCCTGCGCGCGCTCGCCGCCATGGGTCGCGGGCATCGCACGTGGGCGGTGCTCGGCGAGATGGCCGAGCTCGGCGGGGAGTCACTCGCCGAGCACGACGCGGTCGGGCGGCTCGCCGTCCGGCTCAACGTCAGCAAGCTCGTGGCGGTGGGCGGCCCTGCGGCCGCCTGGCTGCAAATGGGCGCCTATAACGAGGGTTCGTGGGGTGAGGAGTCGGTGCACGTGTCCGACGCTGAGGCGGCGATCGACCTGTTGCGCAGCGAGTTGCGGCCGGGTGACGTCGTGCTGGTGAAGGCTTCGCGGTCAGCGGGCCTGGAGCGGGTAGCGGCCGCGCTTCTCGACGGCGCCGAGGGCGGGGTCACCGCCTGATGAAGCAGATCCTCATCTCCGGTGTCATCAGCCTGTTCCTGTCACTGGTCGGCACTCCGCTGCTGATCAAGCTGCTGGCCCGCAAGGGCTACGGCCAGTTCATCCGCGACGACGGCCCCAAGGAGCACCACAGCAAGCGCGGTACGCCCACGATGGGCGGCATCGCCTTCATCTCGGCCACCCTCGTCGCGTACGCCGTCACCAAGGTGATCACCTCCGAGCGGCCGACCATCTCCGGCCTGCTGGTGCTCTTCCTCTTCGCCGGCATGGGGCTGGTCGGCTTCCTCGACGACTACATCAAGATCGTCAAGCAGCGCAGCCTCGGCCTGCGCGCCAAGGCCAAGATGTCCGGCCAGCTCATCGTCGGCATCACCTTCGCCGTCCTCTCGCTCCAGTTCGCCGACGCCCGCGGCCAGACCCCCGCCTCCACGAAGCTCTCCTTCACCCAGGACTTCGGCTGGAAGCTCGGCCCGGTGATCTTCGTCGTCTGGGCGCTGTTCATGATCCTCGCCATGTCCAACGGCGTGAACCTCACCGACGGCCTCGACGGCCTCGCCACCGGCGCCTCCGTCATGGTCTTCGCCGCCTACACGGTCATCGGCGTCTGGCAGTACGGCCAGTGGTGCGGCAACCCCCTCGTCGCCGACGGCGCCTGCTACGAGGTCCGAAATCCGCTCGACCTGGCCGTGGTCGCCGCCGCCCTGATGGGCTCCTGCTTCGGCTTCCTGTGGTGGAACACCTCACCCGCCAAGGTCTTCATGGGCGACACGGGTTCGCTGGCGCTCGGCGGCGCGCTGGCCGGCCTGGCGGTCCTCTCCCGTACGGAACTGCTGATCGCCATCCTCGGTGGCCTCTTCGTCCTGATCACCATGTCCGTGGTCATCCAGGTCGGCTCCTTCCGCCTCACCGGCAAGCGGGTCTTCCGTATGGCGCCCCTCCAGCACCACTTCGAGCTCAAGGGCTGGGGCGAGGTCCTCATCGTCGTCCGCTTCTGGATCATCCAGGGCATGTGCATGGCGGTAGGCCTCGGCATCTTCTACGCGGGCTGGGTAGCGGCGAAGTAGCCCTCCGGGGAGCCCGGCCCAACGCGCCCTGCGGGCGCCCCGCCAGGGGCGCACGCAGGGGCGCGGGGAACTGCGCGAGAAGCGGCCACGGCCCGCAGCCGGGCGGGAACGTGAAAGATTGGGAACCGTGAACGAAGAAACCGCAGCGGGGCTCGGCCTGCAAGGCCGAAAGGTCACCGTCGCAGGCCTGGGCGTCAGCGGGGTCCCCGCAGCCAAGGCCCTCCATGACCTCGGTGCGCACGTCACCGCCGTGGACGGCGCCGACCACGAAAAGGCGCATGCGCAAGCCGCCGAGCTGGAAGCCCTCGGCATCACCGTCCGCCTGGGCGACGGCGCGACGCTGCCCGAGGGCACCGACCTCATCGTCACCACCCCCGGCTGGAAGCCGAGCAGCCCACTGTTCGCGGCCGCCGCCGAGGCCGGCATCGACATCTGGGGCGACGTGGAGCTCGCCTGGCGCCTGCGCAAGCCGGACGCGGCCCCCTGGCTGGCAGTGACCGGCACCAACGGCAAGACCACGACCGTCCAGATGCTGGCCTGCATCCTGCGCGCGGCAGGCCTGCGCACGGCCGCGGTCGGCAATATCGGCGTATCGCTGCTGGACGTCGTCCTCGGCGAGGAGCCGTACGACGTGCTCGCGGTGGAGCTGTCCAGCTACCAGCTCCACTGGGCGCCCTCCGTCCGCGCCCACTCCGCCGCCGTTCTCAACCTCGCGCCCGACCACCTGGACTGGCACGGCTCCATGGAGGCGTACGCCGCCGACAAGGGCCGGATCTACCAGGGCAACCAGGTCGCGTGCGTGTACAACCTGGCCGACCCGGCCACCGAGGCGCTCGTGCGCGAGGCCGACGTCGAAGAGGGCGCCCGCGCCATCGGCTTCACGCTCGGCAGCCCGCGGCCCTCCGAGTTCGGGGTCGTGGACGGCATCCTGCTGGACCGGGCCTTCGTCGAGGGCCGGCACCGCAACGCCCAGGAGCTGGCCGAGGTCTCCGACATCGACCCGCCGGCCCCGCACAACATCGCCAACGCCCTCGCCGCAGCCGCCCTCGCCCGCGCCTACGGTGTGCCGCCGGCGGCCGTGCGCGACGGCCTGCGCGCGTTCAAGCCGGACGCACACCGCATCTCGCAGGTCGCCACCCTCGGTGGCGTGGCGTACGTGGACGACTCCAAGGCGACCAACACCCACGCCGCCGAAGCCTCGTTGGCGGCGTACGAGCCGATCGTCTGGATCGCCGGCGGCCTCGCCAAGGGCGCCACCTTCGACGACCTCGTGACGGGCGCCGCCAAGCGGCTCCGGGGCGTCGTCCTGATCGGCGCCGACCGGGCGCTCATCCGGGAAGCGCTCGCGCGACACGCGCCCGAGGTCCCGGTCGTCGACCTCGACCGCACCGACACTGGTGCGATGGCGGCGGCGGTCGCCGAGGCCGCCCGCCTCGCCCAGCCCGGCGACACGGTCCTGCTGGCCCCGGCCTGCGCGTCGATGGACATGTTCGTGAACTACAACGCGCGCGGTGATGCCTTCGCCGAGGCCGTACGGGACATGCGGTAGGCATCGCAGCATCGCAGTAGGCATCAAGGAGGGGACATGGCGGGCTCAGACAGGTCCGTACGCATTCCGGCGACCCCTCGCCCCCCACGGGCGTCCCGGGCCCCCGTGCCCCGGCCAGGGGGCCGTGTACGGCCTCCCCAGCCGCCGGGCCCGCGCCGCCCGAGCGCGCTGCGCGGAGCGCGCACGGCTTTCGAGAAGGCGAAGCGGGCCTGGGACCGGCCGCTGACGGCGTATTACGTGCTGCTGGGCAGCAGCCTGCTGATCACCGCGCTCGGCCTGGTCATGGTCTACTCCGCCTCCCAGATCAAGGCGCTGGAGTACGGCCTGCCGTCCACGTACTACTTCCGCAAGCAGCTCTTCGCCGCCGTCCTCGGCACCGGGCTGCTGGTGGCCGCCTCGCGGCTGTCGGTGCGCGTGCACCGGGCGCTGGCGTACCCGCTGCTCGCGGGGGCGTGCTTCCTCATGGCGCTGGTCCAGGTGCCGGGGATAGGGCAGTCGGTCAACGGCAACCAGAACTGGCTCTACCTGGGCGGACCGTTTCAGCTCCAGCCGTCCGAATTCGGCAAGCTGGCGCTGGTCCTGTGGGGCGCGGACCTGCTCGCGCGCAAGGACTCCAGGAAGCTGCTCGTGCAGTGGAAGCACATGCTCGTGCCGCTGGTCCCGGTCGCGTTCATGATCCTCGGCCTGATCATGCTCGGCGGCGACATGGGCACCGCGATCATCCTCACCGCGATCCTCTTCGGCCTGCTGTGGCTGGCCGGCGCCCCCACCCGGCTGTTCGCGGGCGTCCTCGGTTTCGCCGGGGTCATCGGCTTCCTGCTGATCAAGACCAGCGGCAACCGCATGGAGCGGCTCGCCTGCATCGGCGCGACCGATGTGACGCCCGGCGGCGGCTGCTGGCAGGCAGTGCACGGGATCTACGCCCTCGCCTCCGGCGGCTGGTTCGGCGCGGGGCTCGGCGCGAGTGTGGAAAAATGGGGACAACTGCCCGAGCCGCACACCGACTTCATCTTCGCGGTGACCGGCGAGGAACTGGGTCTGGCGGGGACGCTGTCGGTGCTCGCCCTCTTCGCGGCTCTAGGCTATGCGGGTATCCGCGTGGCCGGCCGTACGGAAGATACTTTCGTCAGGTTTGCCGCGGGAGGCGTGACGACGTGGATCATGGCGCAGTTCGTGGTCAACATCGGTGCGGTGCTCGGCCTGCTGCCGATCGCCGGCGTCCCGCTCCCGCTGTTCTCCTACGGAGGATCGGCCCTGCTGCCGACCATGTTCGCAATCGGGCTGCTGATCTGCTTCGCTCGAAGTGAGCCCGCCGCGCGAGCGGCCCTGGCCATGCGGGGACCCGGCTTCCTCACGGGGGCCATGAAACGGACGATGAGACGGTTCGCCCGACGGCGGCCGTCCGGAGAGCGGTGAATTTCGGTGCATGTCGTACTCGCCGGTGGGGGGACCGCCGGCCACATCGAGCCCGCGCTCGCGCTCGCCGATGCCCTGCGCAGGCAGGACCCGACCGTGGGCATCACGGCGCTCGGCACGGAACGCGGCCTGGAGACCAAGCTGGTCCCGGAACGCGGCTACGACCTGGCACTCATCCCGGCCGTCCCGCTCCCGCGCAAGCCCACGCCCGAGCTGATCACCGTCCCCGGACGGCTGCGCGGCACCATCAAGGCCGCCGAGCAGATCCTTGAGCGCACCAAGGCCGACTGCGTCGTCGGCTTCGGCGGCTATGTCGCCCTGCCCGGCTACCTCGCCGCCAAGCGGCTCGGCGTCCCGATCGTCGTCCACGAGGCCAACGCCCGCCCGGGCCTCGCCAACAAGATCGGCTCCCGCTACGCCCACGCCGTCGCCGTCTCCACCCCCGACAGCAAGCTGCGCGACGCCCGCTACATCGGCATCCCGCTGCGTCGTTCCATCGCCACCCTCGACCGCGCCGCCGTGCGCGCCGAGGCCCGGCACGCCTTCGGCCTCGACCAGAACCTGCCCACCCTCCTGGTCTCCGGCGGCTCCCAGGGCGCGCGCCGCCTCAACGAGGTCATCGCCACCGTCGCCCCCCGCCTCCAGCGCTCCGGCATCCAGATCCTGCACGCCGTCGGCCCCAAGAACGAGCTCCCGCACGCCGACAACATGCCCGGCATGCCGCAGTACCTCCCGGTCTCCTACCTCGACCGCATGGACCTCGCCTACGCCGCCGCCGACATGATGCTCTGCCGCGCCGGCGCCATGACCGTCGCCGAGCTCTCCGCCGTCGGCCTGCCCGCTGCCTACGTCCCCCTCCCCATCGGCAACGGCGAACAGCGCCTCAACGCCCAGCCCGTCGTCAAGGCCGGCGGCGGCCTCCTCGTCGACGACGCCGAACTCACCCCGGAATGGCTCCTCGGCAACGTCCTGCCGGTCCTGACCGACCCGCACCGCCTCTACGAGATGTCCCGCGCGGCCTCGGAATTCGGCCGCCGTGACGCGGACGACCTGCTCGTACGGATGGTCTACGAGGCGATCGCCGCCCGCCGCGGCTGAACCACGCCGTCCCCGTGCGCCGGACGGGCTGATTCAGCCCGTCCGGCGTTTGAGGGCACGCCCAAAGGGCGTTCGAGAGCTAGCCTGCCCGGCAGGGAAGGCACGCGAGATCACCGGAGACACAAGATGGCCGCATCGACAGCCACCGAGCAGGCACCGGCGCCGGGACAGTCGCTGCCGCGCGCCGTCCGCCGCCGCAGGGCCGTACTGCTGCTCCTGATCGCGGCGACCGTGCTCACCGCCGGCGGCACCTGGCTGGTCTACGGTTCCTCGTGGCTCCGCGTCACCCGGGTGAAAGTCACCGGCACACAGGTGCTGACCCCCGCCCAGGTCAAGGCGGCCGCAGCCGTCCCGTTGGGCGGCCCGCTGGCGTCGGCGGACACGGGGGCGATCGAGGGCCGGCTCGTAAAACGCCTGAGCCGGATCGAGAGCGTGGACATCTCGCGGTCATGGCCGCACACGATCGAACTCAAAGTGACCGAGAGAACTCCCGCCGCGATTGTCGAAAATGACGGAAAGTTCATCGAAGTGGACGCGGACGGTCTGCGCTTTGCGACGGTGGATACCGCCCCGAGAGGAGTCCCTCTCGTCGAATTGACGCCGGTTCAGGGCGCCAGTTACCGCCATTTCGGGACAAAGCAACTACTGAAGTCGGCAGTCGAGGTCGCGGAAGATCTCCCGGACGCCGTACGCCGTCAGGCGCTCGTGATCCGGGTCCGCTCCTACGACGGGATCGCCATCCGCCTGACGGGTGGCCGCACCGTCGTGTGGGGGAGCGCGGAGAACGGCGAGGAGAAAGCGGTGGCGCTGACCGCGCTGATGAAAGCCGCGAAAGGCGCGGACCACTTCGACGTAAGCGCTCCCACGTCCCCGGCGGCATCAAGCAGTTGACGGACCTGTTGACGAGCCACGTACCCTGGTTGGTCCGATGGGTGCGTGATCACATAGGGTCAAAAGAAAAACGGGAGGGTTCGGCGTGTTCGTTGAACGCGAACCGCTTGTCGATTTAGTGTCTCGTCCCAAGGAACGTGCGGGACAGGCACACTGGTAACCCTAAACCTCAGGGTTAGGGTTCGGGTCGGCTGGCTGGCGTTGGACCGTCCCCGTCCCACAGGCATACGTAACTCGAGGCGAGAGGCCTTCGACGTGGCAGCACCGCAGAACTACCTCGCAGTCATCAAGGTCGTCGGCATCGGCGGCGGTGGCGTGAACGCCATCAACCGGATGATCGAGGTCGGTCTCAAGGGCGTCGAGTTCATCGCGATCAATACCGATGCGCAGGCCCTGCTGATGAGCGACGCCGACGTCAAGCTCGACGTCGGCCGCGAACTCACCCGTGGTCTGGGCGCCGGCGCGAACCCCGATGTCGGCCGCAAGGCCGCCGAGGACCACCGCGAGGAGATCGAAGAGGTGCTCAAGGGCGCCGACATGGTCTTCGTCACCGCGGGTGAGGGCGGCGGCACCGGCACCGGTGGTGCTCCCGTCGTCGCGCACATCGCCCGCTCGCTGGGCGCCCTGACGATCGGTGTGGTGACTCGTCCCTTCACCTTCGAGGGCCGCCGCCGCGCCAACCAGGCCGAGGACGGCATCGCGGGACTCCGCGAGAATGTCGACACCCTCATCGTGATCCCCAATGACCGACTGCTGTCGATCTCCGACCGCCAGGTCAGTGTTCTGGACGCGTTCCGTTCGGCGGACCAGGTCCTGCTGTCCGGTGTCCAGGGCATCACCGACCTGATCACCACCCCGGGTCTGATCAACCTGGACTTCGCGGATGTGAAGTCCGTGATGTCCGAGGCGGGTTCGGCCCTCATGGGCATCGGTTCGGCCCGCGGGGACGACAGGGCGGTCGCCGCCGCGGAGATGGCCATCTCCTCGCCCCTGCTGGAAGCGTCCATCGACGGTGCCCGCGGGGTGCTGCTCTCCATCTCCGGCGGCTCCGACCTCGGTCTGTTCGAGATCAACGAGTCGGCCCAGCTGGTCAGCGAGGCTGCCCACCCCGAGGCCAACATCATCTTCGGCGCGGTCATCGACGACGCGCTCGGCGACGAGGTCCGGGTCACCGTCATCGCGGCGGGCTTCGACGGCGGCCAGCCGCCGACCCGCAACCGCGACAAGGTGCTCGGCGCGTACGGCTCGCGGGACGAGGGCGGCTCGACGCAGGCGCCCCCCACCCCGCCGCGCATCGAGGCCCCGCGCTCCACGTACGGCAGCCTCACCCCGCGGGAGGAAGCGCCCGAGCCGGTCTCGGAGGCCCCGGCCGCCCCGATCGCGCCCCACGTTCCGCCGGCCCGTCCGTACCAGGACACCACGGCCGAGGAACTGGACGTCCCCGACTTCCTCAAGTAGGCAGCAGCCGACGAGTAGGCGACCTCAGCACAGCATGAACAGACCGATACGCGGCATCAGGGACTCGTCGTCAGGAGGAGCCCTGTGATCGGCCAGAGCCACGCGGTACCCGGCGGCGCGCACTTCGCCTTCACCGACAGGTGGGGCGGGGTGAGCGCCGCTCCGTACGACAGCCTCAATCTCGGCGGCGCGGTCGGCGACGACCCCGGCGCCGTACGGGCCAATCGCGAGTACGCGGCCAGGGCCCTGGGCCTGGACGCCGCCAAGGTCGTCTGGATGAACCAGGTGCACGGCAATGACGTCGCCATCGTCGCCGCCCCGTGGGAGGACCGTTCGGTGCCGGAGGTCGACGCGATCGTCACCACCCGGCCGGGCCTCGCCCTGGCGGTGCTCACCGCCGACTGCGTACCGGTCCTGCTGGCCGATCCCGTGGCCGGGGTGGCCGCCGCCGCGCACGCCGGACGGCCCGGCCTCGTCGCCGGGGTCGTACCCGCCACCGTGGAGGCCATGGTCGGCCTCGGCGCGCGCCCGGAGCGGATCACCGCGGTGACCGGTCCCTCGGTCTGTGGCAGCTGCTACGAGGTGCCTGAGGCGATGCGCGACGATGTCGCCGCCACCGTCCCGCAGGCGCGGGCGACCACGAGCTGGGGCACCCCGTCGGTGGATGTGGCCGCCGGGGTGCATGCCCAACTCGCCCGGCTCGGTGTGCAGATGTGCGAGAAATCGCACATCTGCACCATGGAGTCCGGCGACCACTTCTCGTACCGCCGAGAGCGCTCGACAGGGCGACTCGCGGGATATGTCTGGCTGGACGGCGACGCCTCATGACCGCAACAGCCGACCGGAAGACCGAACTCGCCCGGAATCTGGCCCGGGTCGAGGCGCGGATCGCCGCCGCGTGCGAGGCCGCCGGGCGCGACCGGGACGAGGTGACGCTGATCGTGGTCACCAAGACCTACCCTGCCAGCGATGTGATGATCATCTCGGAACTCGGCGTCCGTCATGTCGCCGAGAACCGCGACCAGGACGCCGCCCCCAAGGCCGCCGCCTGCGCCGGTCTCCCCCTGACCTGGCACTTCGTGGGCCAGCTACAGACGAACAAGGCACGGTCGGTGCTTCGTTACGCCGATGTCGTGCACTCGGTCGACCGGCTCCGGCTGGTCGACTCGCTGTCCGCCGCCGTCCTGAAGTCGGACCGCCCCGACCGCGAGCTCGGCTGCCTGGTCCAGGTCGCCCTGGACGCCGAGGCGGGCGAGCGGGGCAGCCGGGGCGGAATCGCACCCGATGCCGTCGAAGGGATCGCCGAAGCGATCGCGTCGGCCCCGGCGCTGCGTCTTGACGGACTGATGACGGTCGCGCCGCTGGCCGGGCCGTACGCGGGCCGGCCGAGGGCGGCATTCGATCGGCTGGCGGAAATCGCATCCTTGCTGCGCGAGGCCCATCCTGCTGCGAACATGGTCTCGGCAGGGATGAGTTCGGACCTCGAGGATGCGGTGGCGGCCGGTGCGACACATGTACGCGTCGGCAGTGCGGTGCTCGGAGTCCGTGCCGGGCTCGGGTAACGTCACCGAACAAGTCAGACCACAGCACAAATATGGTGTGGCGGCCGCCCCCCGAGGGCGGCCGAGGATCGTAACCCCGCTGAGAGGACGCAGAGCATGGCCGGCGCGATGCGCAAGATGGCGGTCTACCTCGGCCTCGTGGAGGACGACGGGTACGACGGCCCGGGCTTCGACCCGGACGACGAATTCGAACCCGAGCCCGAGCCTGAGCGTCCCCGCCGACCGCACCAGTCTCATCAGCCCCACCAGTCACATCAACCGACGCAACAGGACGAACCCGCACGCATCGTGCACGCTCCCGCACCCCGGGAACCGCGGATCGCCCCAGTGGCATCAATCACACAAGAACGCCATAGCCTGGAGAAGAACGCAGCGGTGATCATGCCTAAGGTCGTGTCCGAACGAGAGCCGTACCGGATCACGACGCTTCACCCCCGGACG
>Ga0307517_10004230_pt1 | contig 22135 bp, 21 predicted proteins | sample 23_EM_MG_FD_194515 | JGI IMG/M metagenome (GOLD analysis project Ga0307517, IMG submission 194515) | Populus trichocarpa ectomycorrhiza microbial communities from riparian zone in the Pacific Northwest, United States - 23_EM | ecosystem: Host-associated > Plants > Roots > Unclassified | place... | reverse complement strand
GATCCTGGGCACGCTGTTCAAGCCAGTGATGTTCTTGCTCAATGTGCCGTGGAACGAAGCCGGCGCGGCCGGAGGGTTCTTCGGCGAGAAGATCGTGCTCAACGAATTCGTCGCCTATATCGATCTCGGCAAGATGCAGGCCGGGTTGAGCCCGCATACCGTCGCGGTGGTGACGTTCGCGCTATGCGGCTTCGCCAATTTCTCGTCGATCGCGATCCAGATGGCGGTGACCGGCAGCCTAGCGCCCAACCAGCGCCCGATGATCGCCAAGCTGGGCCTGCGCGCGCTGGCGGCTGGGAGCCTTGCCAATCTGATGTCAGCTGCGCTGGCCGGGATGCTGATCGCCTAGCGTTTCACCGCGAGCCGAATCAATCCGATCCCGGCGATCAATGCCCAGGCGCCTTCGACGATCGCCGCCGACAGGTTGAAGTCGTGGCTGAGGCTGACGAGGATCAGCGCCGCGCCGAGGAAGTTGCCCGCTAATGCCGACGCTCGCCGCGCGTCGATCCGGCCGCCGACGGTCATCGCATAGGTGCCGAGGATCAGCGCGGTGCCCGCCAATCCGACCGCATCGTAGATCGTCACCGCGTCGGGACCGGATCGGCGCCCGAATAGTCGTAAAAGCCGCGCCCGGTCTTCTTGCCGAACCAGCCAGCCTCGACATATTTGATCAGTAGTGGCGCGGGGCGGAATTTGGGATCGCCGGTGCCTTCGAACAGTACCCGCGTGATCTCCAGGCATGTGTCGAGTCCGATGAAATCAGCGAGCGTCAGCGGCCCCATCGGGTGGTTGAGCCCGAGCTGGCAGGCGAGGTCGATGTCCCTGATCGTCGCGACGCCTTCGCCGAGCGCGAAGCACGCTTCGTTGAGCATCGGCATCATCACACGGTTGACGATGAAGCCCGGCGCGTCGTTGGCGCGGACGACCTGTTTGCCGAGGGCGGCGGCATAGGTCTCGATCGCGGCGACGGTGTCGGTGCTGGTTGCGAGCCCGCGGATGATCTCGATCAGGCCCATCACCGGCACGGGGTTGAAGAAATGCACACCGATGAAGCGCGCGGGGTCGGGCGTCGCCTGGGCGAGGCGGGTGATCGGGATCGACGAGGTGTTCGACGCCAGGATCGCGGTTGCGCCCATCACCTTGCCGACTTCGGCGAAGATCGCGCGCTTGATCTCCTCGCGCTCGGTCGCGGCCTCGACGATCAGGTCGCATTTGCCCATGCCGGCGGGGCTGTCGATGGTTTCGATCCGGCCGAGCGCCTGATCCATCGCGGCTTCGTCGAGCTTGCCCTTCTCGACCGCGCGCGCCAGCTGGCGACCGATCCCGGCCTTGCCCGCATCGGCGCGTTCCTTGGTCACGTCGGCGAGCAGCACATGATAGCCGGCCTGCGCCGTCACTTGCGCGATTCCCGCGCCCATCTGTCCCGCCCCGATCACGCCGACTGAATGCATTGCTCGCTCCTTCAGAATTGCGAGCAGCCCATAGCGGGTTTAGCCCGGATCGCTAGGGCGCCGGGCGCGGCGCCTGCGCTTCGGCGAGGTAGAGCGCGAACTGGTCGGCCGGGTCGGTCCATTCGGCGATCGGCGTCCAGCCCCCCGCGCGGAGCAGGATGCGCGCGTCGCGGGGCCCGTATTTGTGGCTATTCTCGGTGTGGATCGTCTCACCCGCCGCCATCGAGAACGGACGTTCCTCGACCATGAACGTCACGTCACGCGTTGCTTCGAGGTGCATCTCGATCCGCGCGCGGTCGTCGTTCCAGATCGCGCGGTGGCGGAACGCATCCACCGGAATCGTGCCGTCGAGCTCTCGGTTGATCCGTTCGAGCAAGTTGAGGTTGAACGCCGCAGTCACCCCGGCGCCATCGTCATAAGCGCGCTCTAGCACGCCCACGTCCTTGATCCGGTCCATCCCGATCAACAGCATCGCCCCTTCGCCAAGCGACGCCCGCATCGCGCGGAGCAGGTCGGCTGACGATGAAGGGATCATGTTGCCGATGGTCGACCCTGGGAAGAAGCCGAGCTTGGGCAAGCCGCGGACCTGCGCGGGGAACGGGATCGGCTTGAGGAAATCCGCCTCGACCGGGAACACCGGCAGGCCGGGGAAGCGTTCGGCCAGCGCCTTCGACGATTCGCGTAAGAAATCGCCCGATATGTCGATCGGCACATAGGCCGCCGGATCGACCGCCTGGAGCAGGATCGGCGTCTTGGTCGATGAACCCGATCCGAATTCGGCCACCGCGCGGCCCGCGCCGACCTTCTCCGCGACCTCACCCGCGATCGACCGCAGCAATTCGGTTTCGGTGCGCGTCGGATAATATTCGGGCAAATCGGTGATCGCCTCGAACAGCTCGGACCCGCGACGGTCATAGAACCAGCGCGCGGGAATCGCGCGCGGGCGGCGGGCCAGCCCGTCGATCACATCGGCGCGGAACGCCGGGTCGGCAAAGCTGCGGGTGCCGTCCTCGATTTCCTGCTTTAGCATGGGCCACCGCCTTCCTTATTCGCTTCCCCGGCGAAGGCCGGGGTCCAGTATCGGAAACGATCGAGGCGAGCGTTCCGGCCTAACAATCAACGCCATCGCGACTGGACCCCGGCTTTCGCCGGGGAGACGCGTGTAAAAAGGTTTCCGCCTATGAATCCCGCGCCAATCGCACGCCGGTGAACTGCCAGCGCTGGTGCGGGTAGAAGAAGTTGCGGTAGCAGGGGCGGACATGCCCGCGCGGGGTGGCGCACGACCCGCCGCGCAGCACGAACTGCCCGCTCATGAACTTGCCGTTATATTCGCCGACCGCGCCCTCGGCGGGCTTGAAGCCGGGATAGGGACGATACGCGCTGCCGGTCCATTCCCACACGTTGCCGAAGAACGCCGGGCCGCCGGCGGAGGGGCGCGGCTCGACCGGGCCGGCGGCGTCGAGCTGATTGCCGCTATCGGGGTCGTGACCCGCGGCGGCGGCTTCCCATTCCATCTCGGTCGGCAATCGCGCGCCGGCCCAGCTGGCATATGCGTCCGCCTCGAAGAAGCTGACGTGCGTGACGGGTGCGGCTGGGTCGATCGCGCGGCGGCCGTCGAGCCCGAAACGGGTCCAGACATCGTCGCGCTGTTCCCAATAGAGCGGCGCTTCGATCCCTTCCTTCACCCAAGCCCAGCCGTCGGACAACCAGTGGCGCGGATCGGTATAGCCGCCATCGGCAATGAACGCGGCCCACTCGCCGTTGGTCACGGTGCGGTCGGCGATGGCGTGCGGGGTCAGCAACGCCTGGTGGCGCGGGCCTTCGCAATCGAACGCGAAATGTGGGCTGTCATGCCCGATCTCGACCAGCCCGCCCCCATGCTCGATCCAGCCGATCGCTTCCGGCATCGCCACCGGCACCTTCCGCGCGCCAGCCCACACCGCCGGCTCGATCGGGTTTTCGGACATCAGGTGGAGCAAGTCGGTCAGCAGCAGTTCCTGATGCTGCTCCTCGTGATGACATCCCAACCGGACCAGCTCGCGCGCTGCCTCGGGCAGATCGGGCAGCGCGTCGGCGAGCGCCGCATCGACATGCGCGCGATACGCGAGCACCTCGTCGAGCCCCGGCCGCGTGATCATCCCGCGCCGGTCGCGCGAATGGCGGCGTCCTTCCGCCTCGTAATAGGAATTGAACAGGAACGGAAAGCGCTCGTCGCGGAGCGCGTAGCCCGGCACGAAATCGCGCAGTACGAACGTCTCGAAGAACCATGTCGTGTGCGCGAGATGCCATTTCGCGGGCGACGCGTCGGGCATCGACTGAACGCTCGCGTCGGCGTCGCTGAGCGGCGCGACCAGCGCGACGCTGAGCGCGCGCACGTCGGCGAGGCGCGACGCCAGCGCTCCGGGTGTCGGCGATGTGCCCAACCTCGTTCGCATTATGTTCTCCGTAGAGTGGAAATTACGCGCCCGCAATAATCGAGATCACGTGCCCGAAAATTTTAGCGCGAGCCGCCGGGCACCCAGAGAACGTCGCCACCGCCCGATTGGTTCACGTGACGCGCCGCGACGAACAGCCAATCGCTCAAGCGATTGAGATAGCGCAAGGCTTCGGGGCTGATCAGCAACGCATGACTGGCGGTGACAGTGCTGCGTTCGGCGCGCCGGGTGATGGCGCGGGCGAGGTGAAGCTGCGCCGCGCCGGTCGTGCCGCCAGGGAGGATGAAGCTGGTTAGGGGATCGAGCCCGGCGTTCATCGAGTCGATTTCAAGCTCGAGCCGCGCAACCTGGTCCGCGGTGACGCGAAGCGCCCCGGCGATGTCGTAATGCGTCGCGATGTCGGCGCCGAGGTCGAACAGGTCGTTCTGGATGCGCCGCAACGCCACGGCGACGTCTTCGGGAACCGCGCCAACCGCGATTCCGATTGCGCTATTGGCTTCGTCGACATCGCCGATCGCGCTCATCAGCGGAGCGGCCTTCGACACGCGCGAGCCATCGACCAGCCCGGTCGTCCCGGCGTCGCCGGTGCGGGTATAGATCTTGTTCAGCTTGACCATTTTTGTCCTCGCGGCGCCGGCCCGCTCCCCCAACCCGACCGTCCAATCAGTTTATTCTACGGGCGGTCGGGTGGGGAGTGGGCCGGCACCGCCATGCGCGCGAGCGCATCGAACTAACGCTGCCCGGCGACGAACAGGATCAGCACGACGACCAGGATCGCCGCGGCCTGGAAGAAGATGCGGAACTGCATCGCCTTGTTCGACTTCAGCGCATATTCGCTCGGGCCGTCGCCATGGACTTCCGCCGACGAGTTCTTGAGGAACATCACCACGCCGTAGACGAGGGCGGCGACGGTCGCGAGCATCGCGGCTAGCAGGAGGATGGCGAGGAAGGTCATGCGGGCTATTTAGGCGCTCGCATAGCCGTTGGGAAGCGCAGCCGACCGTAATGCGTCGGCAAGGGTGCGTCCGTCGGGATAGGCTCCGCGCAGGTCGGCGAGCGTGGGTGCGCCGTGGCGCTTGGCGAGGCGCTCGCCGTTCGCGTCGACCAATAGCGGATGGTGCCGATAGGTTGGAGTTGGTAGCCCGAGCATCGCTTGAAGCAAGCGGTGCACATGGGTCGCCGCGAACAAGTCGCGCCCGCGCACAACATGCGTCACATCCTGCGCCGCATCGTCGACCGTCACCGCGAGGTGATAGCTGGCCGGCGCATCCTTGCGCCACAGCACGACGTCGCCGGCGGTTTCGGGGCGCGCGGACTGTTGTCCGGCGAGTTCGCCCTGCCATGTCAGGTCCCGGTGCGCCGCCGCGGCGGCGGCCATATCGAGCCGCCAGGCGAACGGCTCGCCGGCCGCCAGCCGAGCGTCGATCTCAGCCCTCGAGCGGTGCCGGCAGGCCGCGGGATGCAGCGGCGGCACGTCATCGCCGTGCGGCGCGCTCCCTGCTGCCGCGATCTCAGCGGCGATGTCGGCGCGGGTGCAGAAGCATCGATAGGTGTGGCCGCTCGCGTGGAGCCGATCGAGCGCCTCGGCGTAGAGCGGCACGCGCTCCGATTGAAACACCACCGGCCCGTCCCAGGCCAGCCCGAGCCATTGCATATCGTCGAGGATTGCCGCGACATGCTCGGGCCGCGATCGCCTGCCGTCGATATCCTCGATCCTCAGCAGAAAGCGCCCGCCAACGTCGCGCGCGCGATCGTGCGCCTGCACCGCCGACCAGGCGTGGCCCAAATGCAACCGTCCGGTGGGACTCGGCGCGAACCGGGAGATTATCAACAAACCGGCCCTTGACCGCGAGTCGCGCGCTGTGCTGTCATCACCACGTCATCCTAGTCGGGTTGAAGCCCGCCAGGAAAGCGAATGGGGGCGTGAGTGTTTCATCCCGACCTGATGCGACATCCGGACAGTTGCCCGGCCTTGGTGCTGAACGCGGATTATACCCCGCTCAGTTACTACCCTCTCTCCGTCTGGCCGTGGCAGACCGCCGTCAAGGCGGTCTTTTTGGATCGGGTCGACATCGTCTCGCACTACGAACGCGAAGTGCGCAGCCCGACCTTCGCGCTCAAGCTACCCTCGGTGATCGCGCTCAAGTCGTTCGTGAAGCCCAGCCAGTTTCCGGCGTTCACGCGGTTCAACCTGTTCCTGCGCGACAAATTCGCGTGCCAATATTGCGGGACGCACAAGGATTTGACGTTCGATCATGTCGTTCCGCGTGCCTACGGCGGGCGCACGACGTGGGAGAATGTCGCCACCGCCTGCGCGCCGTGCAATCTGAAGAAGGGTGGCCGCACCCCCCGCGAGGCGAAGATGCCGCTCCATGTCGAGCCGATTCGCCCGACCAGCTGGCAGCTGCAGGACCACGGCAAGAGCTTCCCGCCCAACTACCTCCACGATACGTGGCGGGATTGGCTCTATTGGGACATCGAACTGGAGGCTTAGGCCAGCCCCGGCATCTGGCGCTTACGCCGGCGCAAGGCGCCGCCGATCGCGCCGAACCCCATGATGCTCATCGCCCAGGTCGCAGGCTCGGGCACGGCGCCGGTTTGCCGCAATTGCAGGACGACGTTGTCGATCGCGCTCGAAAAATCCGAACTGGGATCGCCATTGGAGATGCTGAAAGTCGTCATGGCGCTCGTCGCGACGAACGATCGCGAACATTGCTGCCATGTCAGGTTGGACGTCTGGGTCGTGTTGACGCAGGAGAAGGTGTTGCCGTTTAACACGTAATTGACGAGGCTTTGCGTGCCGAACGGCCCGCCCGACACATTGCCCAGCCAGAAGCTGAAGTCGTAGGTCGAGCCGATCGTCGTCGCGACGCTTTGCTGAATGCCATCCGGCGCATTGTCCAGATAGCCGGCAAGATCGACCCACAATGTCCCGTTTTGCGCGGGAAAGGTGTAGCCGGGATTCCCTGGATAAGCTGAATCGACCTGCGATATGTGGGTTCCGTTTACGCCGATGATCGTCCAGCCCGGCAAGTCGCTGCTGCCGACCAACATGTCGCGATACGCGCCAGGTGGGAGCGTATTGATTTCGAAACTGCCGTTGGTGACGAGGTTCTGCGCGTCGGCCGTACTGACGTGTAGGCCGGCGAAAACCAACGCCAGAGCGACAAAAGAACGAGTCATGTTGGCATCCTTTCTTGCGACGTCCGGATGCGACCTTGATCTATTTTTGAATCGTCAGCGCGAGTCCGCGATCGGCATGGAATAGGCGCCCGGTCACTATCCGAGTCAAGGAATTCATTAACCATGAATGCCGCGATGGGACAGGTGACGAAAGCGATCTTGACGCAACAAAATGCCGTGCGGTGCTGACGAAACGCAATCATTGACCCGAAGCGCGCTGCGGTGCAGCAAGAAGCATGGCCGACCTCCCCACGATCGCAAACAATCCCGACGTCCGTTTTCTGGGCAAGCTGCTCGGCGACGTGATCCGCGCTTATGGCGGCGACGAGCTGTTCCGGCGCACCGAATATATCCGCTCGGCGTCGGTCGACCGGCATCGCGGGGTCAGCGGCGACGTCGATCTCGGGCTCGACCGGCTGACGCTCGACGAGACGCTCGATTTCGTTCGCGGGTTCATGTTGTTCTCGATGCTCGCCAACCTCGCCGAGGATCGCCAGGGTGTCGCGGCCGAGCCGGGGGCGGATGTCGCCGCGGCGATCGGGCGGCTCGCCAAGGAAGGGATCGGCAAGGACAAGGTGGCGGCGTTGCTCGACACCGCGCTGATCGCGCCGGTGCTGACCGCGCACCCGACCGAGGTTCGGCGCAAGTCGATGATCGACCACCGCAACCGCATCGCCGCGCTGATGGCGATGCGCGACGCGGGGACGACGACCACGCCTGACGGCGACGACGTCGAACAAGCGATCACGCGGCAGATTGCGTTGCTGTGGCAGACCCGTGTGCTGCGTCGCGAGCGGCTCTATGTCACCGATGAGGTCGAGACCGCGCTGTCCTATCTGCGCGATGTGTTCCTGCCGGTGCTGCCTGGGCTCTACCAGCGCTGGGATCGCGCGTTGGGCGATCGGGTGCCGAGTTTCGTCAAGCCCGGCAGCTGGATCGGCGGCGACCGCGACGGCAACCCCAATGTGGTGGCGGCGTCGCTCACCACCGCGCTCGCCAAGTCGTGCGAGGCGGTGCTGGGCTATTATCTCGACGCGGTGCACGCGCTCGGCGCCGAGCTGTCGATCTCGACCGAGCATGCCGAGGTCAGTGATGAACTGCTCGCGCTCGCCGCCCGTAGCGGCGACACCGCGCCGAGCCGCGACGACGAGCCGTATCGCCGGGCGCTATCGGGCGTCTATGCGCGGCTGGCGGCGACGCACCTCGCGCTGACCGGCAAGTCCGCGCCGCGCCCGGGGACGCTCAAGGGCGAACCCTGTTCGAGTCCGCAGGCGCTGCGCCGCGACCTCGTCACCATCGCGCATGCACTGTCCGACGAAGGCGACGGCCCGCTCGCGACCGGCGGCGCACTCGGACGGCTGATCCGCGCGGTCGACACGTTCGGGTTCCACCTCGCCACGCTCGACTTGCGCCAGAACAGCGCGGTGCACGAGCGCGTGGTCGGCGAAATGCTCAAGGTGGCGGGAGTTGAGGGCGACTACACGGCACTCGACGAGGCTGCGCGGATCGACCTCCTGCGCCGCGAACTCGCCAACGCGCGGCCTTTGGTCAGCCCCTATGCAGCCTATTCGGAGGAAACCGCGAGCGAACTGGCGATCCTGCGCGCCGCCGCCGCCGCACACGCCACCTACGGCCCGACGTGCATCCGTCAGTATATCGTCTCGATGGCGATGTCGGTCAGCGACCTGCTGGAGGTCCACCTGTTGCTCAAGGAAGTCGGGCTCTACCTCCCTGGCGACCCGCCGAGCGCCGCGATCATGGCGGTGCCGCTGTTCGAGACGGTCGGCGATCTCGAAGCCGCACCCGCGATCATGACCGACTGGTTCGCGCTGCCCGAGGTCGCCGCGATCGCCGCCGCGCGGGGCGTGCAGGAAGTGATGATCGGCTATTCGGATTCGAACAAGGATGGCGGCTATCTGACATCGACGTGGCAATTGAGCCGCGCGTCGGAGGCGCTGGCGCCGGTGTTCGCCATGGCGGGTGTCGGGATGCAGCTGTTCCACGGCCGCGGCGGTGCGGTCGGGCGCGGCGGCGGATCGGCCTTCGCGGCGATCCGCGCGCAGCCGCCGGGAACGGTGCAGGGCCGCATCCGCATTACCGAGCAGGGCGAGGTGATCGCCGCCAAATACGGCACGCGCGAAGCCGCGACGACGAACCTGGAGGCGATCGCGGCGGCGACGTTGCTCGCCAGCCTCGAGCCGCCGGCGCTGTCCGACGCTGACCGCGCGCGGTTCGGCGCGGCGATGGACGAACTCTCGGCGTGGGCGTTCAAGGCGTATCGCGGCCTCGTCTACGACACCGAGGGTTTCCGCACCTTCTTCCGCCAGATGACCCCGATAGCAGAGATCGCCAACCTCAAGATCGGCAGCCGCCCGGCAAGCCGCAAGAAATCCGACGCGATCGAGGATTTGCGCGCGATCCCCTGGGTGTTCAGCTGGGCGCAGGCGCGGGTGATGCTGCCGGGCTGGTACGGCGTCGGCCAGGCGCTGACCGGGTTCGCCGACAAGGAACTGTTGCGCGAGATGGCGGAGGGCTGGCCGTTCTTCGCCGCGACGCTCGCCAATATGGAGCAAGTGATCGCCAAGTCCGACATGGGCATCGCCGAACGCTATGCCGCGTTGGTCGAGGACCGCGCGCTGGCCGACGCGATCTTCCCGCGCATCCGCGACGGATGGGAGCAAGCGAAGGACGGATTGCTCACCGCCACCAGCCAGTCACGCCTTCTCGAAAAACACCCCGCGCTCGACGCCTCGATCCGGCTGCGCCTGCCCTATATCGAGCCGCTCAACCTGCTCCAGATCGAGCTGATGAAACGCCACCGCGCCGGCGAGGACGATCCGCGCGTGGCCGAGGGCATCCTGCTGTCGATCAACGCGATCGCGACCGCGCTGAGGAATTCGGGCTGATCGTCAACGCGTCCGGCAGACCCAGCCCGCCGGCGGACATTCCCTTTTGCACCGCCCATTCGGATCGTACATGCACGCACCGCCGCAGGTCGTGATGATCTTCCCAGTCTTCCGCTCGAAATAGTAGGCCGGCCCGTCTGCCGCCGATCCGCAATCGGCGTAACCGACGTCGCCGCAATAAAGCGGTTTGCTGCAGGACTTCGCCGAGCGATCGATATCGGTATTGCGCCTGGGCAGTTCGCCCGCAATCGCGACGCTGTCGCGCGGCGCGTCCTTGGACGGCGCCATCTGGCAGCTCGATAGCGCCAACGCGACGGTCATAAGCGCGCGATACTTCATCCCGGCAGTATAATCCTCCGCCACCGCGAACGCCATCGCCCCCGGTTCCTGCGAATTAACCCGGCCCTAACCCTGGGCCACTACTCCAGCAATCGTGAAACGGGGCGGGATCCTCCTGGCGGCGCGGATGGCGCTTGGCCTGATGGCCGTGCTGGCGGTGTCGGCGTGCGTCCAGGACAATGACGGATCGACCGCGACGCTGGCGATTCCAAAGCTGCCGCCCAGGGTCATGCTCGAGAAGCTCGACCTCAACGTGCCGACCGATCTGAGCATTCCCGATGGCGCGGCGTCTGATACCACCGGAGCCACCGAATTCGCCGCTGCGCCCGCGTTCAATGCGCTCGCCGGGACGCAGAGCCCCGACGACGCGTCACGCGCGCTCGATTGCCTGACTCAGGCGGTTTATTACGAGGCGAGCAACCAATCCGACGACGGCCAGCGCGCGGTGGCGCAAGTCGTTCTCAACCGCGTCCGCGACCGCGCCTTTCCGTCGAGCGTGTGCGGCGTCGTCTACCAGGGATCGACGCGATCCACGGGGTGCCAATTCACCTTCACCTGCGACGGCTCGCTCAACCGCACGCCGAGCGCCGCCGGCTGGGCGCGCGCCCGCGTGGTCGCCAGTGCGGCGCTCGCCGGCGCGGTCTACGCCCCGGTCGGGTCGGCGACCTTCTATCACGCCAATTACGTCTCACCCTGGTGGGCGACCAGCATGGACAAGGTCGCGACGGTCGGCGCGCATATCTTCTATCGCTGGCGCTCGGGGATGGAGCGCGCACTCGCGTTCCGGCAGCCTTATTCGGGGTCGGAGCCGAGCCTGACCGGGCGCACCGGCAGCGGTGACATGACCTATACGGGCGTGGAAACGGTGGGATCGGTGCAGGTCTATCGCGGTGCGGTGGCGCCTGCGATTAGTGGCGCGCCGGTAAAGACCAGCGCGGGGAGCGCGACTGCTGATTCAGGGACGAAGCCTAGCCCGGCTCCCACCTCGAACGCCAAGATCATCCGTGTCGGCGGCGGCCGCGGCATGCGCGTCTATCGCGGCGCGACCGGCCCGGCGTCGAGCGAAGATCTGTCGGACCAGGCGACGATCGACTAATAAATCCGCCATTGCGAGCGTCGCGAAGCAATCCAGGGCATAGCGAGACGCTGGATTGCTTCGCTACGCTCGCAAAGGCGGGTTCGGGTTCAAGCTGCACGCTGCTCGAGTTCGAGCAGAAACTTCTTTCCCTCCAGCCCGCCCGCAAAGCCGGTGAGCGACCCGTCGCTGCCGATCACGCGGTGGCAGGGCGCCACGATCGAGATCGGGTTCTTGCCGTTCGCCGCGCCGACCGCACGGCACGCGCTCGGCCGTCCGATCTGCGCCGCGATATCGGCGTAGCTGCGCGTTTCGCCCGCCGGAATCGTCAGCAGCGCCGCCCAGACACTCTTTTGGAAGTCCGTCCCGTGGAAATCGAGCGGCAGGTCGAATTGCCGGCGCTTGCCCACAAAATAATCGTCGAGCTGGCGCTTCGCTTCGACCAGTACCGGGTGATCGGGCTGCTCTGCCATCGCACCCAGCTTGACGCGGTCCTCGCGGTCATTCTCCCACAGGATCGCGGTGAGCCCGGCGTCGCTCGCGACCAGCTTGAGCTTCCCGACGGGGGAGGAATGGATGGTGTAGGCAAAGGTCATGGCGGGGTCCTTCATCGCTGTGACAAGCGATTTAGGCGCCCCGCCCTTGGCTTGCTTCCCGTGGCTTGCGGTCAATTCCCCAAGCCCATCCGTTGCAACTCTTTTGCCCCCTGGAACTGATGCTTGAGCGCGCCGAGCAAGTGCATGACGAACAGCGCGTAGACGAGGAGCGCGATATAGCCGTGCGCCGCGCCGAACGCGTCGTGGACCCACGCCTTGGTCGCGGGCGGCAAGTTCATGATGAAACCCAGGCGCGGCCATTCGAACGTGCCGAAGTAGTGGTTGGGATGCAGAGCGGCGTCCTTGTATGCCGAGTCCATCACCCAACCGGTGATCGGCATCGCCAGGATAACGAAATACAGCCCCCAATGAACCAGATGCGACAACGTCGCCTCCCACGGTTTGTAGCTGGAGGGGTAAAGGGGCGGCTTGTGCCCCAGCCGCCACAGGAGGCGCAGAATGGCGAGGCCGAGGATGGTGATGCCGATCGACTTGTGGGTGTCGATCATCGGCCGGACATATTCGCCGATCGCCGGATGCGCGTCGCCGAGCGGCCAGATCCAGGCGAGCGCGACATTGGTGATGACGCCGATCGCGACCAGCCAGTGCAGCCAGATGGCGATTTTCGTATAACGCTGCGGTCCCAAGCTCATTCCCTTCGTCATCCGGCGTTCAGGCTAGTTCGGCCACGAAACGAACGCTAGTACGCCTTTCCCGTCCCCAGGTGCCTTTAATGCTCCAACTCACCGCGGCCGATGCGCTCGCCCGGACCTTCGCGAAGCAATCGCCCCGGTTGAACCCGCGCCGCGTCGGCTGGCCGAGTCGGGCGATCAGCGCGCTGGTGTATGTGGCGTTTGTCGCGCTGGTGGTTCAGGCGTTCCTGCGCCAGGGCATTCTCGTCTGGTCGGTGGGGGTCGCCTACATTCTCTACGACACCGCGCTGCTGATCTTCACCGCGATCGAGATTTGGCCGCTGCGTCATGGCGCGACGGTGCCCGCGATCGACGGCGCCGCGCCGAGCCTCGCGGTGATCGTCGCTGCGCGCAACGAAGCGGCGGTGATCGACGTCACGATCGACCGGCTCGCGGCGCAGGACGGCGCGCCCGACCTGATCCTGATCGCCGATGACGGATCGGACGACGCGACCGCGGCGACGCTGGCGCGCTACGGGCTGGCGCAGCCCGCGGTCGGCGAGATCGGCCCGCCCGCGCGCGACTTGCCGGCCCTGCGTTGGCTGCGTCTCCCGCATGGCGGCAAGGCGCGTGCGCTCAACGCCGCGATCCTGCATGTCGAAGAGGACATCGTTATTACGGTCGATGCCGACACCTTGCTCGAACCCGGCGCGATCGCCGCGATGCGCGCGGCGTTTGCCGCCGAGCCGAGCCTCGTCGCCGCGACCGGGGTGATTCGCCCGATGTGCGGGCCGAGCCTGTCGGGGCGGCTGTTCGAGTGGTTCCAGACCTACGAATATGTCCGCAATTTCCTGTCGCGCTATGCGTGGGAAAGGGTCAACGGGCTCCTGCTCGTGTCGGGTGCGTTCGCCGCGTTCCGCACCAAGGCGGTGGTCGAGGTCGGCGGGTTCGATCCCGACTGCCTGGTCGAGGATTACGAGCTGATCCACCGCCTCCACCGCTTCGCGCACGACAGCGGGCGCGATTGGCAAGTCCGCGTGGTCGGGAGTGCGCTGGCCAGCACCGATGCGCCCGCGACGCTCCCCGCTTTTCTGCGTCAACGCCGCCGATGGTTCGGCGGGTTCCTGCAGACGCAGCACTGGAACCGCGACATGGTCGCCAACGGGCATTTCGGGAAGCTTGGCACCGCAATGCTGCCGGTCAAGGCAGCAGACACGATGCAGCCTGTGTTCGGACTGACGGCGTTCGTAATCCTGGCGGTGGTACTGTTCAGCGGCAAGTTCCACATCGTGTTGCCGATCCTGATCATCATGCTGACCAAGATCGCGATCGACCTGACCTTCCACCTCGCCTCGCTGAAGCTTTATTCGCGCTGGACCGGACAGACCAAGGGCTTGCGACTGGGCCCCGCGCTGGCCGCAGCGATGCTCGAGCCGTTTAGTTTCCAATTGTTCCGCCACTGGGGCGCGATCCTGGGGTGGAAGGCGTTCCTGACCGGCCGCGAGACCTGGGCGCGGCAGAGCCGCACCGCGATCGCCGAGGTGAAGCGCGAAGGCTAAGCCAGCACCGGGCCGGCCGAATGACCTTTATTCGTCGCTCGCAACGAAATTGCCGTGAGCCCAGGCCATGTACAAAAGAACCGCGCTCGCCAGCAACGAGACAACAAGTGCCGCCAATGACGCCTCGGGGCCGAAGCCGCCGCCACTAAGGAGTTCGGATACGCCCTTGGCGGGCCGCAACGCGAGCGGTCCTCCGGCAATCTGAGTCATGCCCGATACTGCGGCACCCAGTATCCAGCCTTGCGTGAAGTTCCAGCCGGCGTGCATTCCGATCGATGCCCAGATTCGCCCGGTGATCAGATATAAAGCGATGCCGACGCCCTCGCCCGCGATCAGGCAGACGGCGGCAAACGGTCCGGAGTCCGGATTGGCGAGGTGCAGCACGCCGAACAATATCGCTGCACCGACCAAAGCCGGCCAGATTCCGAAGGCTCGCCACAACAGCCGGAAGACGATCAGCCGAAGGACGAGCTCCTCGAGCACACCCGAGCGTATCGAATCGCGCAGCGCCAGTGCAGCGCTGTCAATTGGCTTCGGCGCGATGATCACCCAACCGAACAGCCATTGTGCGCCGACGATAGCGGCCAGGAGCGCACCACCCAGGCCCAATCCCACAACCAACTCCAGCGGCGCATCGCGCAAGCCGAGCTCCGGAACCGCCCGCCGCTCGCCTAGCCGAACGGCTATCCAATAGGTGGCCACAAGCGCGAATATGCCAGCGACAGCCGCCGCGAGCTTGTAGGGGGCGGGAGCGTCACTCATCGAGACCAACTGGAGCCCGCTTGTCTGGATCGTGAGCCACAAAACCGCTTTTGCAAATGCGTTGAAAGCGACGACGGTCGCAACGCACAAGGCGATTAGCCAGCCCAGCGCTCGCAACCAGCGCCATTTCCCGGGCGTCAATACTCCCGCCGTTCCGATCACCACCATGCCCGGTTCCCCCAGATGCTGGGGTACGTTAGCGAGGTGTATCATTTCGTCAACACACCAAGGAGGATTTGAGGCTAATCCAGAAACGGCGCGGCTAGTTCGGGCCGTACCCGCATTAACCGCCCGGTGGCGCGGTCGATCAGCGCCCAGGTGGTCACCGCCTGGACCTTCACCTTGCCGCCGCTGCCGGTGAATTTCACATGCCGGTCGAACCGCGCGCCCTGCGGCGGGTCGGCGACCCAGGTTTCGGCGGTCACCGTCTCGCCCGCCGAGACATTGCCGCGATAATCGATCTCGTGCCGTGTCACGACCCAGATCATCGCCTCGCGCTGCGCGGGCGTTGCGATCGTATTCCAGTGCGCGACCGCGATGTCCTGGATCCACTTCACCCACACCGCATTGTTGACGTGGCCGAGTTCGTCGATGTCGGCCTCGGTCGCGGTGATGGGATAGGAGAGCCCGGCCATCAGCTCTCCACGCCGAGCTGCCACAACACGAACGCATGCTCCTCGGCTGACTCATACAGGCTGTCGAACCGTCCCGACTTGCCGCCGTGCCCCGCGCCCATGTTGGTCTTGAGCAGCAACACATTGCCGTCGGTCTTGGTCGCGCGGAGCTTCGCGGCCCATTTGGCCGGCTCCCAATAGGTCACGCGCGGGTCGTTGAGGCCGCCCGAGATGAACAGCGGCGGATAGGCTTGCGGTTTGACGTTGTCGTAGGGCGAGTAGCTGCGGATCAGCTCGAACGCCGCCTTGTCCTCGATCGGGTTGCCCCATTCGGGCCATTCGCCGGGGGTGAGCGGCAGACTCTCGTCGAGCATCGTGTTGAGTACGTCGACGAACGGCACGTCCGCTATCACCGCCCCCCACAGGTCGGGGTCGGAGTTGACCACGGCGCCCATCAGCTCGCCGCCCGCCGAGCGGCCCGCGATCGCGATCTTACCGGCGCTGGTCCAGCCGTCGGCGACCAGCGCCTTCGCCACGTCGACGAAATCGTTGAAGGTGTTGGCGCGCTTTTCGAGCTTGCCGTCGTAATACCATTGCTGGCCGAGATCGTCGCCGCCGCGGATATGCGCGATGGCGTAGGCGAAACCGCGGTCTAGCAGCGACAGCCGCCCGGTCGAGAAACCCGGCGGGATCGCATAGCCGTACGCGCCATAAGCGTAGAGATGGACCGGTCGCGACCCGTCTTTCGGGAGGTCCTTGGGATAAACGATCGACACCGGCACTTTGGTGCCGTCGCGCACCTTTATCTTGAGCCGATCGGTGGCGTATTTCCCGGCGTCGTAGCCGGATGGGATTTCCTGCACCTTGAGCGTGGTCATTTCGCCGGTGGCAACGTCGTAGTCGTAAACGGTCCCAGGTGTGACCATCGATTCGTAGCCGAGCCGGATCACGCTCTGCTCGTATTCGGGATTGTCGCCGAGCCCCGCGGCATAGCTCGCCTCCGGGAACACGATCCGCTGCGGCGCGATCGTGGGATCGTAGCGGTGGATCGCGATCTGATCGAGCCCGTCCTCGCGCCCCTCCACGACGAAATAGTCGCGGTAGCATTCGATCCCGGTCATGTAGAAATGCTTCGAGGGCGGGATCAATTCCGACCAATTGCTGGGGTCGGCGATCGGGGCGGTGACCAGCCGCCACATCGGGTCGGTGTCGTTGGTGTGGATGTAGAGCGTGCCGCCGTGCGTCTCGACGTCGTATTCGCGCCCGGTCTTGCGCGGGGCGACGCAGAGTAGCTCGGCAGTCGGGTCGTTGGCGGGGAGCAGATAGACTTCGCTGGTCACGTGGTCGCCGCTGGCGATCACGATCCACTGGCGGTCGCTGGTCTCCGACACGCCAACGCGGAAGCCTTCGTCGGCCTCGTGATAAAGCTCGACATCGTCCTTGGGGTCGGTGCCGAGCCGGTGCAGCCGGGCATTGTCGGTGCGCCATTGCTCGTTGGCGAGGCCGTAGAGGAAGGCGCTGTCGTCGGCGGTCCACACGATCTCCGACAGCATGCCGGGGATCGTGTCGGGCAAGTGCTCGCCGGTCGCGAGGTCCTTGATCCGGATGGTGAAGCGCTCGGACCCGTTGTCGTCGATCGCATAGGCGAGCAGCTTACCGTTGTTCGACACCGAAAACGCGCCGAGCCGGAAATATTCCTTGCCCTCGGCGAGCGCGGGCTCGTCGAGAATCAGCGTGTCCGGGCCGCCCGCAACGGGTTTCCGCCACCATTTGCGATACTGCCCACCAGTCTCGAACGCGGTCCAGTAGAGCCAGTCGCCATCCTTTTGCGGGACGCTCGAATCGTCTTCCTTGATGCGCCCTTTCATCTCTTCGTAGAGACGGTCGGTCAGCGGCTTGTGCGGCGCCATGATGGCCTCGAAATAAGCGTTCTCGGCCTCGAGATACGCCAGCACGTCCTTGTCGGTGACGTTCGGGTAGTTCGGATCCTTCAGCCACGCCCAGGGGTCCGAAATAGTGACGCCGTGCGTGGTGAAGTCGTGCGCGCGCGTCGCGGCGATTGGGGGTGTGGGGTCGGTCATCGCGCTTCCCTAGAATGCGGTGCGCCACGCGTCACCTGTCATCGCGCAGACCCGTCACACGACTGTCATGCGAAGCGCCCACAACGAACGCGCGGGTGCGCGGGCACGATCGCCCGGGCCCCGAAATGAGGGGACGGCCAATGATCGCTAGGATCGGTGTCGCCGTATGCGTGGTGCTCATGCTCGCTTCCTGCGGTGAGGAGCCGCCTGTTCGAGTGATCGGATCGTCGACGGTCTATCCGTTCAGTTCCGCGGTTGCCGCCGCGTTCGTCGAAGGCAAGAAGGGCCCGACGCCCGTGGTCGAGGAAACCGGCACCGTCGCCGGCTTCGAGAAGTTTTGCGGCAGCCCGGGGAACGACTCGCCCGATATCGCCGATGCGTCGCGCCGAATGACCAAGGCCGAGTTCCGCAAATGCCAGGCGAAGAAAGTCGGCGACCTGATGGAAATCGCGATCGGCCTCGACGGCATCGCCATCGCCGAATCCACGACCGGCCCCAAGCTCGAACTGACCGAAAAGGACCTCTATCTTGCGCTCGCGGCGTTCCCGATGGGCAAGCCCAATACGACGAAGACGTGGAAGGACGTCAATCCGAAGCTGCCCGCGATCCCGATCCTGGTGATGGGGCCGCCGCCGAGCAGCGGCACGCGCGAGGTGTTCGAGCAAAAGATCCTTCAGCCCGGCTGCCTCGCGGCGATGCCGGCCGCGAAGGATCTGGCGACGGCGCCCGACCCCGCCTTGCTCGACCACGCCTGCCGCCAGATCCGCGGCGACGGGCCGTACGTGCAGGGCGGCGAGAATGACGACAACATCGTCGGCGCGCTGGAGAAGAACCCCAATGCGATCGGCGTGTTCGGCTATTCGTTCCTGGAAAAGAACGCCGGCCGGCTGCAAGGGCTGCCGATCGGCGGCTCTTCGCCCGACATCGACACGATCCGGAGCGGGAAATACCCGGCGACCCGGACGCTGTACCTCTACGTCAAGCTCGACAATCTCAAGAACAAGCCGGCGCTGAAGGCATTCCTGAAACTCTATGCGTCGATGTGGGGTCCGGACGGCGCGCTCGCCAAACGCGGGCTGATCGCAATGTCGGACAGCGCGCGCAAGAGTTCCGCCGACAAGATCGACAATCCGACGCCGCTCGACGACATGCTGCTGATGTGATCGCCACCGTCCGGGTGGCGCCGGCGGTGGAATGAGCTAGGCAGGGCGCGATGTCCGCGCCTCGTCACCCGCGTCTCACCCTTCTCGCGACGATCCTCGCGTCGAGCCTCGCGTTCATCGACGGGTCGGTGGTCAACGTCGCGTTGCCCGCGATCGGGCGCGATCTGCACGCGAGCGCGGCCGATCTGCAATGGACGATCAACGCCTATTTGCTGCCGCTGTCTGCGCTACTGCTGCTCGGCGGTGCGGCGGGGGATCATTTCGGGCGGCGGCGGATGCTGGTCGGCGGGATCACGCTGTTCGCCGCGGCCTCGCTCGCCTGCGCGCTGGCGCCGGGGCTCGGCTTCCTGCTCGCGGCGCGCGTCGTCCAGGGGATCGGGGCGGCGATGCTGATGCCGAACAGCCTGTCGATCCTGAGCCACGCTTTCTCGGGCGAGGAAAAGGGCCGCGCGGTCGGCACCTGGGCGGCGGCCGGCGCGATCGCCAGCGCGTTCGGGCCACCGCTCGGCGGATGGCTGGTCGATGCGGTCGGCTGGCGCGCGATCTTCTTCATCAACCTGCCGGTCGCGGCGCTCGCGATCGGCCTCGCGTTGAAAGGCGTTGAGGAAAGCGGCGACGGCAAGCAGCCGCTCGACTGGACCGGCGCGGCGCTGGCGACGTTTGCGCTCGGCGCGCTCACCTGGGCGCTGACCCTGTGGTCGAGCAAGCGCGTGATGACCGAGGCGTCGTGGATCGCGCTCGCCGCGGGGCTCGTCACGCTCGGGCTGTTCGTGGCTGTCGAGCATCGCCGTCGCGACCGTGCGATGATGCCGCTGGCGCTGTTCGGCACGCGCGCGTTTGTCGGGCTGACCGGCTACACATTCCTGCTCTACGGCGCGCTCGGCGGGCTGATCGTGCTGTTGCCCTATGTGCTCATTACCGGCGGTTATTCGCCGCTTCAGGCCGGGCTCGCGCTGCTGCCTTTCTCGTTCGGCATCGGTCTCGGATCGCGGGCGATGGGGCAATTGACCGAGCGGATCGGGCCGCGCTGGCCGCTGACGATCGGGCCGCTGGTGGTCGCGGGCGGCTTCGCGCTGATGCTCCGGGTCGATCCGCAGGCAAGCTATTGGACCAGCGTGCTGCCGGGGATCGCCGCGATCGCGCTCGGCATGGCGATGGCGGTCGCGCCGCTGACCACAGCGGTGCTGTCGTCGGTCGATGACGAGCATACCGGCACCGCCTCCGGCTTCAACAGCGCGATCGCGCGGACCGGCGGGCTGATCGCGACGGCGTCATGCGGCGCGGTGATCGCGGCGAGCGGCGCGGCGCTGATCGGCGCGTTTCACGTCGCGGCGCTCGTCGGGTTGGGCCTCGCCATCGCTGCCGCACTGTCGGCATTCGTCAGCCTCAACGCCAAGGCCGGCGCGCAATGATGCTGTCCTACAATCGCCGAATCTGCCAGAGGACCGGCATGCCAATCTCGACGCATAACGGCACCGGCGGTTACGCGAAATTCACGCCGCGCCTTATTGTGCCTATGCGCGAGGATCGTGAAGTTTCGTTTCCAGGAATCGATTGAATGTCCACTTACACCGACCGTCTCGCGGCGCTTCGCGAGCAACTCAAGCGCGATCGGCTCGACGGGTTCGTCGTGCCGCTGACCGACGAGCACATGTCCGAATATGTCGGCGCCTATGCTCAGCGCTTGGCGTGGCTGACGGGGTTTCAGGGGTCGGCGGGGACCGCGGTGGTGCTGCCCGCCGAGGCCGCGATGTTCGTCGACGGGCGCTACACGCTTCAGGTGCGCGAGCAGGTCGACGGCGGCAACTGGCAATTCGTCGAGGTGCCCGCGACCAGCGTCGCCGACTGGCTCGGCGCCCATGCGAGCGAGGGCGGGCGGATCGGTTACGATCCGTGGCTGCACACGTCGGAATGGGTCAAGCAGGCGGAAAAGGCGCTGGCGGCGAAGGGCGCGACCCTGGTAGCGGTCGACACCAACCCGGTCGACGCGATCTGGCCCGACCGGCCGGCGCCGTCCGATGCGCGATTGGTCGTTCAGCCCGACGACCTCGCGGGCAAATCCTCCGCGCAAAAACGCGCCGATATCGCCGATTGGCTGACCGAGCAAAAGGCCGATGCGGTGGTGCTGTCGGCGCTCGATTCGATCGCCTGGGCGCTCAACGTGCGCGGCGCCGATGTCGAGCGCACCCCGGTCGCGCTGGCCTATGCAATCGTCAACGCCGACGGCACGCTCGACCTGTTCGTCGCGCCGGAGAAGATGAGCGATGAGATCACCGCGCATCTCGGCAATGCGGTGCGCGTGCATGACCGCAAGGATTTCGCGCCCGCGCTGAGCCGCTACGCCGGCAAGCGCGTCGCGGCAGACCCGGAACGCGCGGTCGCGGCGATCTTCGACGGGCTGCAAAAGGGCGGCGCGACGGTGCTCGCGTTGCGCGATCCCGTGGTGCTGGCGAAGGCGATCAAGAACCCCGCCGAAGCCTCCGGTCACCGTGCGGCGAGCGTGCGCGACGGCGTGGCGCTGACGCTTTTCCTTAAATGGTGCGAGGAAACGCTCCCGACGGGGACGCAGACCGAACTGACCGCCGCCGCCAAGTTGCAGGAATTGCGCGAGGCGACCGGGTTGCTCAAGGATCTGAGCTTCGACACGATCTCCGCGACGGGCGCACACGGGGCTAGTCCGCATTACCGCGTCACCGAGGAATCGAGCCTGCCGATCGGGCCGGGCCAGCTCTATCTGGTCGATTCGGGCGGGCAATATGCCGACGGCACCACCGACGTGACGCGCGTCGTCCCGGTCGGCGATCCGACGCCCGAAATGCGCGACCGCTTCACCCGCGTGCTGCAGGGGCATATCGCGCTGGCGACCGCAGTGTTCCCCGAAGGCACCAATGGCGGCCAGCTCGACAGCTTCGCGCGACGCCCGTTGTGGGAAGCGGGCCTCGATTTCGCACACGGCACGGGGCACGGCGTCGGCAGCTATCTCGCGGTGCACGAAGGGCCGCAGCGGATTGCCAAACCCAATTATCCGGGCGGCGGCCCTGCCGAACCGTTACGCCCCGGCATGATCATCTCGAACGAGCCGGGTTACTACAAGGCGGGCGAATACGGCATTCGGATCGAGAACCTCGTCCTGGTCGAACGCCGCGACGTGCCTGGCGCCGAGCAACCGATGATGGGGTTCGAAACGCTGACCTTCGCCCCGATCGAGCGCCGCCTGATCGAGCCGGCGATGCTGAGCCAGGCCGAGCGTGCGTGGCTCGACGCGTATCACGGGCGCGTGCTCGACGTGCTGGGCCCGCACCTCACCGCCGCGGAACGGACGTGGCTCCTCGCGAAATG
>Ga0307517_10004229_pt1 | contig 22136 bp, 18 predicted proteins | sample 23_EM_MG_FD_194515 | JGI IMG/M metagenome (GOLD analysis project Ga0307517, IMG submission 194515) | Populus trichocarpa ectomycorrhiza microbial communities from riparian zone in the Pacific Northwest, United States - 23_EM | ecosystem: Host-associated > Plants > Roots > Unclassified | place... | reverse complement strand
CCTCACCAAGCTGCTCGCCCGGAACCGCACCGAGAAGCGGGTCCTGATCAACACGATCGGCCCGGTCTGGGACGGCAACGAGGTCTGGCTGCTCACCGCCGGCGGCGCGACCTTCGCCGCCTTCCCCGAGTGGTACGCCACCCTCTTCTCCGGCTTCTACCTCGCCCTGCTGATCATCCTGGTCTGCCTGATCGTCCGGGGTGTCGCCTTCGAGTACCGGGCCAAGCGGCCGGAGGAGAACTGGCAGCGCAACTGGGAGACGGCCATCTTCTGGACCTCGCTGCTCCCCGCCTTCCTGTGGGGCGTGGCCTTCGGCAACATCGTGCGGGGCGTGAAGATCGACAAGAACTTCGAGTACGTAGGCAACTTCTGGGACCTGCTCAACCCGTACGCCATCCTCGGCGGCCTGGTCACCTTGACCCTCTTCACCTTCCACGGCGCGGTGTTCACGGCGCTCAAGACGGTCGGGGACATCCGGGTGCGGGCGCGGAAGCTGGCCCTTCAAGTCGGGCTCGTCACCGCCCTGTTGGCGCTGGCGTTCCTGATCTGGACCCAGGTCGACAGCGGTGACGGCAAGAGTCTGGTCGCGCTGATCGTGGCCGTCGTCGCACTGGTCGCGGCGCTGGGGGCGATCCAACTCGGGCGTGAGGGCTGGTCGTTCGCGTTCTCGGGCGTCACCATCGTGGCCGCCGTCGCGATGCTCTTCCTGTCGCTCTTCCCGAACGTCATGCCGTCCTCGCTCAACCCGGACTGGAGCCTCACGGTCACCAACGCCTCGTCGAGCCCGTACACCCTGCGGATCATGACCTGGTGTGCGGGGATCGCCACGCCGATCGTGCTGCTCTACCAGGGCTGGACGTACTGGGTGTTCCGCAAGCGGATCGGCACGCAGCACATCGCCGAAGCGGCGCACTGAGTCTGAGCGCCGAGTCCGACTTGGGGCATGTTTCACGTGAAACATGCCCCCTTGGGCCCCGTTGAGAAGTCGGGACCTCCCGAGAAGAGGGTGTGTTTCACGTGAAACCAATCGACCCACGGCTACTCCGATACGCCCGTGCCACCCGGCTGTTCATGGTGGCGGTCGTCGGTCTGGGTGTCGTCGGGGCGCTGCTGGTCATCGCGCAGGCGATGCTCATCGCGGAGGTAGTGGTCGGTGCCTTCCAGCACCGGATGTCCGTCGGTGAACTCGGCACTCCCCTGCTGCTGTTGGCGTCGGTCGCCGTCGGCCGCGCCCTCGTCTCCTGGCTTACCGAACTCGCCGCTCACCGAGCCAGCGCCTCCGTGAAGTCGGAGCTACGGCGACGGCTGCTGGAGCGGTCCGTGGAGTTGGGCCCTGGTTGGCTGAGTGGGCAGCGGACGGGTTCGCTGGTCGCCCTCGCCACCCGGGGTGTCGACGCCCTCGACGACTACTTCTCGCGCTATCTCCCGCAGTTGGGCCTCGCGATCGTCGTCCCGGTGGCGGTGCTGGCCCGGATCGTCACCGAGGACTGGGTCTCGGCGGCGATCATTGTCGGCACGCTGCCGCTCATCCCGCTCTTCATGGTGATGATCGGCTGGGCCACGCAGTCCCGGATGGACCGGCAGTGGCAGTTGCTGTCGCGGCTCTCCGGGCACTTCCTGGACGTGGTCGCGGGACTGCCGACCCTGAAGGTGTTCGGCCGGGCCAAGGCACAGGCGGACTCGATCCGGCGTATCACCGGCGAGTACCGCCAGGCGACCATACGGACCCTGCGGATCGCCTTCGTCTCCTCCTTCGCCCTGGAACTGCTCGCCACCCTCTCCGTGGCCCTGGTCGCCGTGACGATCGGCATGCGCCTCGTCCACGGCGACATGGACCTCTACATCGGTCTCGTCGTCCTCGTCCTGGCCCCCGAGGCGTACCTGCCGCTGCGTCAGGTGGGCGCGCAGTACCACGCGGCGGCGGAGGGCCTCGCGGCGGCCGAAGAGATTTTCTCGGTACTGGAGACACCGGTACCGGCTACAGGCACCGCCGACGTCCCCTCCGACGCCCTGGCCTTCGAAGGTGTGACGGTCCGGTATCCCGGGCGGTCCGCCGACGCCGTATCGGGCGTCTCCTTCGCCGTGGAACCGGGAGAGACGGTCGCCCTCGTCGGACCGAGCGGCTCCGGCAAGTCCACTCTGCTGAACGCCCTGTTGGGGTTCGTGCGGCCCGCCGAGGGCCGGGTGCGCGTCGGGGGAGTCGATCTCGCCGACGTCGACCTGGAGCGGTGGCGGTCGCGGATCGCCTGGGTACCGCAACGGCCGCAGTTGTACGCCGGGACGATCGCCGAGAACGTGCGGCTCGCCCGTCCCGACGCCGACGACACCGCCGTACGGCGGGCGCTGGCCGATGCCGGCGCCCTGGACTTCGTGGACGCGTTGCCCGAGGGCATCGGGAGCGCGCTCGGTGAGGACGGGGCTGGGCTGTCCGCCGGGCAGCGGCAGCGGCTCGCGCTCGCCCGGGCCTTCCTCGCCGACCGGCCGGTGCTGCTCCTCGACGAGCCGACAGCCGCGCTGGACGGAGCGACCGAGGCCGAAGTGGTCGAGGCGGTACGGCGGTTGGCGGTCGGGCGGACTGTGCTGCTCGTGGTGCACCGGCCGGCCCTGCTGGCGGTGGCCGACCGGGTGGTGCGGGTGACGGAGGGCGTGGCCGCGATGCACGCGGAGGCCACGCCTGCGCTCGCCGATCCGAGCCCGGCCTCGTCGGAGACGCCGGTGAGTTTCGTGGCTCCCGACGAACCCGAGACAAGGCTCGCGGCGCACGCGGGTGGTGTCCTCTCCCGGGTCCGTGCCATGTCCGGTGCCCGGCGCGGACGCCTCGCCCTGGCGCTGCTGCTCGGAAGTCTCGCGCTGGGCAGTGCTGTTGGGCTGATGGGCACCTCGGGATGGCTGATCTCGCGGGCCTCGCAGCAGCCGCCCGTGCTGTATCTGATGGTGGCGGTGACGGCGACCCGGGCCTTCGGGATCGGGCGGGCCGTGTTCCGGTACGCGGAGCGGCTCGTGTCGCACGACGCGGTGCTGCGGATGCTGGCCGACACCCGGGTCGCCGTCTACCGGCGCCTTGAACGGCTGGCGCCCGCCGGGCTGCGCGACACCCGGCGCGGTGACCTGCTCTCCCGGCTCGTCGCCGACGTGGACGCGCTCCAGGACTACTGGTTGCGCTGGCTGCTGCCCGCCGGGGTCGCGGTCACCGTCTCCGCGGCGACGGTCGGCTTCACCGCCTGGCTGCTGCCCGAGGCCGGTGCCGCCCTCGCGGTCGGTCTCCTCGCGGCCGGCGTCGGTGTCCCCCTCGTCACCGGCGCCGTAGCCCGCCGTGCCGAACGGCGGCTGGCCCCCGCCCGTGGGGTGCTCGCCACCAGCGTGACCGAACTGCTCACCGGAACGGCCGAGTTGACGGTGGCCGGTGCGCTGCCCGCCCGTACGGCGGAGGCCAAGCAGGCCGACAGCACACTCACCAGGATCGCCTCCCGCGCCGCCACCGCCACCGCGCTCGGCGACGGCCTCACCGCGCTGATCTCCGGCTTGACCGTCGCCGCCACCGCCCTCGTGGCCGCCCAGGCCGTCGCAGCGGGACGGCTCAGCGGTGTCCTGACGGCCGTCGTCGTCCTCACCCCGCTCGCCGCCTTCGAGGCCGTCCTCGGACTGCCCCTCGCCGTGCAGTACCGGCAGCGGGTCCGCAAGAGCGCCGAGCGCGTGTACGAGGTGCTGGACGCCCCCGAGCCCGTACGGGAACCGGAGCGGCCCCGCCAGGCGCCCGCGACACCCTTCCCGCTCGTCGTACAGGGACTGGCGGCCCGGCACTCCGGCCAGGACCGGGACGCGCTCGCCGGGCTCGACCTGACGTTGGAGCAGGGGCGCCGGGTCGCCGTCGTCGGCACCTCCGGGTCCGGCAAGACGACGCTGGCGCAGGTGCTGCTGCGCTTCCTCGACGCGGACGCGGGTTCGTACACGCTGGCCGGTGTGGACGCGTATGCCCTGGACGGCGACGACGTACGACGGCTCGTCGGGCTCTGTGCCCAGGACGCGCACCTCTTCGACAGTTCGGTGCGGGAGAACCTGCTCCTCGCGAAGAAGGACGCGACCGAGGACGAACTGCGGGCCGCGTTGGGGCGGGCTCGGCTGCTCGACTGGGCCGGCGGGCTGCCCGAGGGCCTGGACACGCTGGTCGGTGAGCACGGGGCGCGGCTCTCCGGCGGTCAGCGGCAGCGGCTGGCGCTCGCCCGCGCGCTGCTCGCCGACTTCCCGGTCCTCGTGCTCGACGAGCCCGCCGAACACCTGGACCTGGCCACCGCCGACGCGCTCACCGCCGATCTGCTGGCCGCCACGGAAGGCCGTACGACACTGCTCATCACGCACCGGCTCGCGGGCCTGGAGGACGTGGACGAGGTGATCGTGCTGGACGAGGGACGGGTGGTGCAGCGGGGGCCGTACGCCGAACTGGCCTCGGTGGAGGGGCCGTTGCGGGGGATGGCGGAGCGGGAGGCGGAGTCGGAGTTGTTGGTGGCGGCCGGGTAGGGAGTCTGGCGGCCGAGCTTCTCGACTTTCCTTGACAAACGGGACTAATTAGGCTCGGTGTATGTCAGCCGCCGCGCGTCCCGGTCCCCCGCCGCCGCCCACTCCGGGACTCTCGGCCGAACTGGCCGTCCGTGTGCCGCAGTTGCTGGAGGCGATGCGGTCCGTGGGGAGCGGGCTCGAACTGCACTCCACGCTGGAGCGGATCTGTGAGGCGGCGGCCACGCTGACGGACGCCCGCTACGCGGGGATCGGTGTCGTGGACGAGGACGGCGACGCGCTCGCCGACTTCGTCTTCCACGGGGTCGACGCGGGTACCGCGCGCCGCATCGGGCGGTTTCCCGACGGGCACAAGGGGCTGCTCGGCGCGCTCATCCGGGAGTCGGAGCCGGTGCGGCTGGCGGATGTGACCGAGGACCCGCGGTCCTGTGGATTCCCCGAGCACCATCCGCGGATGCGTGGCTTTCTCGGAGTTCCCGTCCGCGTCTCGGGGGAGGTCTTCGGGAACCTCTATCTGGGCGAGAAACGCGGCGGGGACCCCTTTAACGACTACGACGTCAACATGGTCCGGGTGCTGGCGACCGAGGCGGGTATCGCCATCGGCAACGCCCGGTTGTACGAGGCCGCCAAGCAGCGCGAGCGGTGGATCGACGGGTCGGTGGCCGTCACGACCGCCCTGTTGTCCGGCGGGGACGCCGAGGACGCGCTGCAGGTCATCGCGGAACGGGCCCGCCGGCTCTCCGGTTCGGCGGCCGGGATCGTGCTGCTGCCCGCCGCCGAGGGCGGCATGGAGATCGTCGCCGTGTCCTCGGAACAGCCGTCGGACCAGCTCGGCAGGGTCGTCGCGCCGGACAGCGAGATCGTGGCGCAACTCCTCGACGGACGGCCGGTGTTCGTGGCGGACGCGGCCACCGATCCCCGGATGCTCAGCGCCCTCGCGCGCGCGTACGGGCCGATCATGGCGCTGCCCCTGCAGAGCGGCGGGCGGGTCATGGGGGCCCTCGTCACACCCCGCGCGCGGGGCGAGCGGCCGTTCAGGGAGGACGAGCGCACGCTTGCGATCCAGTTCGCCTCGCAGGCAGCGCTCGCGCTGATGATGGCCGAGGCGCAGCGCGACCGGGAGCGGCTCGCGGTGTACGAGGACCGCGACCGGATCGCCCGTGACCTGCACGACCTGGTCATCCAGCGGCTGTTCGCCACCGGGATGCTGCTGGAGGGCGCCCAGCGCGGGTCGCTCGTCCCCGAGGTGCGGCGCGGTGTGGGCAACGCCGTCGACGAACTCGACGTCACCATCCAGGAGATCCGCACCGCGATCTTCGCGCTCCAGCAGGGTCCCGCCGAGGCGCCCTCCGGGCTGCGTACGCGAGTGCTGCGGGAGATCAACATGGCGGCCGTGCCGCTCGGTTTCAAGCCCGGGCACCGTTTCGTCGGCGTGGTCGACACGACGGTCGGCGACCTCACCGGCAAGAACCTCATCGCTGCCCTGCGCGAGGCACTCTCCAACGCGTTCCGGCACGCGGCGGCGGCGCGCATCGAGGTCGTCGTCGACGCGACCGCGACCCTGCCGGACGGCCGGCCCGGCGTACGGCTCACCGTCGCGGACGACGGCGTCGGCATCCCGGCGGGCGGTCGGCGCAGCGGCCTGAAGAACCTCAAGCGCCGGGCCGAATCCCTGGGCGGCGACAGCTGGTACGGGCCGGGCATCGGCGCGGACGGCGGCGGTACGACGGTGGTGTGGCAGGCACCCCACTGAGCCCCACTGAACCGGTCAGCACGGCCCTCCGCTGAGCCGTTCGCAGCAGCGCGTCCCCCATGCGTACGACTTGAACAGGGCCTTCGTCCCGCGCGCGGGTCACGATCGCTGACATGCGCTCATCTCGCCGTCATCCCCTGCTCGTTCCGGTGCTGTTGTGCGCGCTCGCCGTTCTGGCGGCCCGCCCCGGTGACGACGATCAGCCCGCCGCGGGCATCAGCGCACAGGTGGCACGGCTGTACCAGGACGCGGCCCTGGCGACCCAGCAGTACGAGGCCGGGCGGCGGGAGGCCGACGCGCAACGGGCCCGCGCCCAGCAGGTCGAGGCCCAACTGGATGGCGAACGGCGGGAGATCGCACGGCTGCACGAGGACCTGGGCCGGATCGCCCGCGCCCAGTACCGCAGCGGCGGCGGTATCCCGATGGCGGCCCGGATCATCCTCGCGGACAGCCCCGAGGACCTGATGCGCGATCAGCATGTCTTCTCCCAGGCGGATCTGGCCGTCGGCAACGCGATCGGCAGGAGTCACCGGGCCGAGGTACGGCTCGCCGGTGACGAGGTGAAGGCCGCGTCGGCGTGGCGGACGCTGGAGAAGCGGAACGCCGAACTCGCCGAGCTGAAGCAGGGCATCCAGCGCAGACTCGACGAGGCGCGCGGCCAGTTGCAGGGCCAGGCGGACGCCTCGGTCGCGGCGGGCAGTTGCCGGGGCGCGGTCCGCCTCGACCAGCCGCCGGACCGGATCACCGCCCCGTGGGTCGCGCCGGTGGAGCCCGTCGACCTGTCCGCGGGCTTCGGCAGCGGCGGCTCCCGCTGGGCGAACCGGCACACCGGCCAGGACTTCGCGGTGCCCATCGGCACGCCGGTGCGGGCGGCCGGGGCGGGCCGGGTGGTACGGGTGTCCTGCGGCGGCGCCTTCGGCATCGAGATCGTCATCGAGCACCCGGGCGGCTACTACACGCAGTACGCCCACCTCGCCGCCGTCACCGTCGACCAGGGGGACCGCGTGACCACCGGCCAGTGGATCGCCCAGTCCGGCACGACCGGCAACTCCACCGGCCCACACCTGCACTTCGAGGTACGGGTCACCCCGGACATGGGATCGGCGGTCGATCCGCTGCCCTGGCTTGCACAGCGGGGAGTCTCCGTCGGCTAGGGCACGTGGCGCTCGCGTAAGGGGCACGTTCCAGGACGACGCCCGTTACCAGCGGCCGGCGATGCTGCTGGCCGCCGTTACTGCCGCTCCGCCAACATCCGCTCGATCACGACCGCCACCCCGTCCTCGTTGTTGTCGACGGTCCGCCCGGAGGCCGCGGCGAGCACGTCGGGGTGCGCGTTGCCCATCGCGTACGACTGTCCCGCCCAGGTGAGCATCTCGACGTCGTTCGGCATGTCCCCGAAGGCGACGACCTCCTCGGGAGCGATACCGCGCTCCGCGCAGCACAGGGCGAGCGTGCTGGCCTTGGAGACGCCGGGCCCGCTGATCTCCAGCAGGGCGCTGGGGCTGGAGCGTGTGACGTTCGCGTGGTCGCCGAGGGCGAGGCGGGCGACGTTCAGGAAGACGTCCGGGTCCAGCTCGGCGTGGAACGCGAGGATCTTCAGCACCGGCTCGTCGGCCCCCAGTGCGTCCGGCGCCAGGAGCTTCTCGGCGGGGGCGAGGGTGTCCGGTATCTCCATGTGCAGCTTCGGATACGCCGGCTCCTGGTAGAAGCCGTACGTCTGCTCGATCGCGTACACCGTCCCGGGCGCCGCCTCGCGCACCAGCCGTACGGCGTCGAGGGCGTTCTCCCGGGCCAGTTCGCGGACCTTCACGAAGCGGTGGGCGCCGGGGCCGCCGTGCAGGTCGACCACGGCGGCGCCGTTGCCGCAGATCGCCAGGCCGTGGCCGTGGACATGGTCGCTGACGACATCCATCCAGCGGGCGGGGCGGCCGGTGACGAAGAAGACCTCGATGCCCGCCTCCTCGGCCGCGGCCAGGGCCGCCACCGTGCGGGGGGACACCGTTTTGTCGTCGCGCAGCAGAGTGCCGTCCAGGTCGGTGGCGATCAGCCGTGGCGGGACGGCGGCGGCCGGGGTCTCGGGCTGTCGAGTCGCTGAGGTCACCGGGCCATTCTCCCGCATATGCCTGCACGGCTGTGCGGGAGAGTGCACAGGTGAGTGGTTACCGCCTCTGCCAGGGCGGTGTGCTCCACGGTCCCGGCCGAGCCGCGGTGCCGATTCGGCCGAGCCGGGCGGACGCTTCCCTGGCGATCCGGGCAGGATCATGTTGACAGTTGCCATGTCCCTGCCGATCGCCGCGCAGGCTCCTCGACCTGCCCGCGAATGGCGTGAACCGACTGCTCAGGGGTGCCGTTCTCGAATGGTCCGGGTCGCTGGAGCCGACTTTTCTGTGCAATAGTAAACGGTCGCAAATGCTCCGGAGGCGGACCGGAGCCACCGGCACCTTCGGTGGCGCCGGACCTGCGGCGTTCGGTGAACTCGCCCTGAACGAAGCGGACTCCGGTCTGTGCCAGGGTGACGGGGTCGGCGCCGTCACCACCTGCCCCGGTGCGATGCAAACTCAAAAATGCCTCAACTCCCTTTACTTTAGGTAACGTTCATCGTCTACTGACTCCTTCTCGCTGTGACGCGTCTCCGGGCGTGGGTGACGGACCTCGACGGCCGCCGCCCAAACGGCCCTTGTCGGCCGTAGCGGAAGGGAGGTGCGCCCTGCGGGAAGTGCAGATCTGCGACACCGTCGACCCGACCGATCGGATCACGGTGCCACCACAACCGCCGCCCAGTACCGGAACTCCGGCATGCAAGCAGCGTAAGGAGGTTCAAGGGGACACCGGCTGAGGCGGTCACACAGAGATCAACGGGGAGAACATCGCTTTGACTTACCTCGCGAAGGACGATCAGGTACCGAGGCCACAAGGGGACTCGAGCTCCACCCCGGCCGCTCCGTCAGCTCCAGGGGACCCTCATGCCATCCCCTCGCTCACTCCCCGAGAACGCCAAGTTCTCGTACTGCTCAGTCACGCCGCGGACAATCGCGAGATCAGCCGCCAACTGGGCATAGCCGAACGCACCGTCAAGGCACACCTGACCAACCTCATGGTCAAGATCAAAGTGACCGGCCGTACGGAGGCGGCCCTCTTTGCCTACGCCCATCACGGCAGCCTCGCCGAGGGGCTCTGAGGATCTCGGTCGCCCGCCCTGTCCGGGGGTTCTTCTCACGCGAGGCCGCGGGGGCCCCGCGTGCGGCGGTGAGGCGGTTGCCGCGGGCGCTCCGTTCTGACGGAGTCGTCCGCGCGGCACCCGCCTCGTCCGCCGCCACACCCCGGGCTTGACAGCGTGCATATCGCTTATCGATACTATCGATAAGCGATATGCACGCTGCGTGCGACAGGGGGAACCGTGGGTACGAAGTCCTGGTGGAACCGGACCGACAGCCGACTGCTGGATGCGGCTCTGGGCCTGGCCGCTCTGCTCGACGCCGTCTTCGGGGTGCTGATCCCGGCTCTCGGGGTGGCCGGTCTCATCGATCCCGTGGACACCCGCGAGGTCACGCCCGAGACCGCGACCCGGGTACCGGGCACCGTGACCGACGCGGTGGCGGGCCACGGCATGACCCTCACCGGCACCCATCGGGCCGACCTCGTCCTCGCCCACCCCGACCTCGGCCAGCGCCTGTTGCTCGCGCTGCCGGATGTCGTCGGCAGTCTGCTGCTGCTTCTCGTCCTGGTCCTCCTGCTCCAGATGACCAGGACGCTGCGGGACGGGGACGTCTTCGTACCGAAGAACGCCCGCCGGCTGAGCGTCATAGGGCTCACGGTGCTGGTGCAGGCCGTCCTCTCCCCGGTGCTGCCGTCGCTCACGACGGAAGCACTGGTGAGCGGCACTCCCATGGCCGATCAGGTCCCCTTCTCGGTCACCTTCACCGGTGAGTACGTCCTGCTCGCCTTCCTCATCCTGGCGCTGGGCGAGGTCTTCCGGCGGGGTACGAAGCTCCGCGCCGACACCGAAGGGCTGGTCTGATGCCGCCGGACGAGGAACACCGGGTCAAGGTCCACCTGGACCGGCTCCTGGCCGAGCGCGGCATGACCCTGTCCGAACTGGCGGCCAAGGTCGAGGTGACGGTGGTCAACCTCTCCGTCCTGAAGAACGACCGGGCGAAGGCGATCCGCTTCTCCACCCTCACCGCGATCTGCCGCGAACTGAACTGCCAGCCCGGCGACCTGCTCAGCGTCCGCGAGGACTGACCCAGGCCGACGAAGGCCCACAACTCCACCATCTAGACAAGGGATTACTCATGGGGATGACCTCTGTCCGGCGTCTGGCACAGATCGGTGTGATCACCGTGTGTGCCGCCGCTCTCGCGGCGTGCGGGACCTCCTCGCGTTCCTACAACGTGTCGGGAGCTCCGGGGGGCAACAGCGCCGGCTGCTCCGGTCTGGTGAGCAAGGCGCCGCAGAAACTGGCCGGCCACGGGCGCACCGACTCCGACCAGAAGGGCACGGCCGTGTGGGGGGACGGCGATGTGATTCTCCGCTGCGGGAACATCTCGGACGTCCCGGAGTCGGCCGCGTGCACGTCGGTGAAGGGGGTCGACTGGGTCGTGAACGACAAGAAGACCCACGGCGGGGTGAAGACGGTTCTGTCGTACGGGCGCAGCCCCGCGGCCGAGGTCACCATGTCGGAGCGGATCAAGGACAAGGACGCCGTCATCGGTGAGATGTCCGGGATCGTGTCGGGGCTGGCCAAGCAGAAGGCGTGCGCGAAGCAGGGCTGACCTGCTGCTCCCGAGCTTCTGGGGCCGGTGTTCCGAGGCTGTTCGAAGGGGCCCTGAGGCAGCCCTGAAGGGCAGGATGCCCGAAGGTGCGATGGTGGCCGGTGGGGCCAGAGCCGTAGAAATCAGTGGAACGCGCGTACGGATGCCGTCTCAGGTACCGGACGGGACCGGACGCACGGTCAAGGAAGCATTTCCACTTCTACGGGGAGAAACCATGCGTAATCTCTCGCGCTTCGCGTCTGGTGGTGCCGCTGCGATAGCCGCCGGGGCGCTGCTGTTCGCGGCAGCGCCGGCGCACGCCACGTCGTCTTCGGGTACCTGGGGCATCCCGGGTCACAAGATGCAGGTGAACGCCTGGCACTGCAGCTCGTACGCCACGGCCTGCGACTGGAAGGCGTCCACCAAGGTCTACAAGGGCACGAAGCACGACAGCGCTCAGTGGGTCCAGAACCGGGCCATCCTGACCGCTCACGGCGTCAGCGTCTCCATCAAGATCTCGAAGAACCCCGAGGCGTCGCTGAAGATGAACAGCAAGTCGCAGGGAACGGTCCGCTGGAAGAACTACGGCGGCCACAAGTGGATCGCGGACACCTACGGGCAGATGAGGCCCAGCCGGCTGACCGTGTACGTCTCGACGAAGTCCTGTGGCTCGGCCCAGATCACCAGCCGCATCAAGTTCACGGAGAAGTGCGTCACCGCGGGCGCCGCCTGATCCGCGCCTGATGTCGCGCACCACCTGAACGTCTCAGCCCCCGCCTCCTCGGCGGGGGCAGAGTTCTCTTACGGGGGAGAACGAGGATGTTTCACGCCAGGAGAGTCGCGAGAAAAGCGGCGTGGGCCGCCGCCGCGGCCTGCGTCTTGACGACGGCCGTGTCCTGCACCGCGCAGGGAAGCCGCCAGGAAAGCAGGGAACCGGCCTACTTCCAGAGCCTGGTCAGCCAGACCAACGGCCTCTACTACCACCCCTTCCTGAGGGAGGAGCGAGGCAGCACCGAAGCCCAGTCCTACGCCCTGCGCATCCTGGCGGAGACCGGCGCGCAGCCGAAGGTCACCGTGGGAGCCACCACAGCCGCGGCGCTGCGCTCCGATGCGCTCAAGACGTCCGCGCTGTGGGGGAGGTACTGGCTCGTCCCGCTGCGCGGGGCCGGGGTCGTGGCGGTGCTGGGGCGCCGCGACACACAGGATGTGGAGAAACTGCGCACCGTCGGCGGCTGGTACGAGGACCCCGCGCTCGGCGAGAAGAGCGACCAAGGGCGCCTCGGTGCCACCTGGGCCGCGCTGGAGGTGGAGGCAGCCACCGGAACTCTCGGGAAGCTTCCCGCCACCGACAAGGCGGCCACCGCCGACTGGCTGGACCGGCTGGCGGACGGCAGGCCGAAACTGGACGAGGCCGCGGTCCTGGCCCGCTGCTTGCATCTGCTCGGCAGGTCCGTCCCCATTTCCCTGACGTCGCCGGCCGCTCCGGACACGAGCCGGTTCACCGAGCGGCCGGACGAGGAACGCGCCGACCTGCTGGAGGACACGTACAACTACGTACTGCTCCAGGAGTCGGCCGGCAGAAAACCGCGGGTGGACCGGACGACATGGCGGCAGGTCCTGTCCCACGACGCCGGAAGCCTCGACTACGACCAGCTCTACAGCCTGGTGCACATCCTGCGCGCCACCGGGAGCTCCACGGGGGAGTTCTCGTCGGTCACCCGCCGTCTTGAGCAGGAGCGCAAGCCGGACGGGACAGTGCGGGACCCGTCCTCCTACCTGGGCACGCCCGACGCGTCGCTGTTCGTGCAGCGACTGCGGAGTGTGGGCGGATGGACGGTGCGGGACGGACATCTCCTGGCCGCGGTCGAGGAGCAGGCCGACTCCCAGGACGCGCCCCGCGACGGGACCGCGCGGCTGGACCTGGCCTCACTCAGGCACAGCGCCGGCGGCAAGTCCTTCTCCCGTCAGGAGGCCGCGCTGTGCCGGGATCCGGCGACCGTGCCGACCACGGTCACCGCGGACAACGTGGTGGCCTGGCAGCGCGCGACATGGGACTGCACGGAGTCCGGCGTACCGACACCGGTTCCCTCCGTCCCGCGCTGGAGCGTCGCCGACCTGGAGGGCGCGCAGTCGGCCGCCACGCTGGTCGTCGGCCTGCACCAGGCGGGCCAGGACGATCGGACACCTGGCTGGCTGACCGCGGACGTGCTCAGACGATGGGCGGCCGATCCGGGATCCCGCGCGAGCGTCTACGACCGCGCGCTGATCGTCCGCGCCTACCTGCTGCTCGGCGGCCGTGCCGACGCATCCCTGGTGCGACAACTCGCCGGTGAGTTCCGGGCGCACCGGGGCTGCCCCGGGCTTCCCGGCCTGTACCGACCCGATGACGAGCCGGGCTGCGACCTCAAGACGACGTGGGCGGTCTGGGAGCTGGACAAGGCACTGGACCGGAAGCTGGGAACTCTGCCCTCGCAGGGCCCCTGAGACAGAGAGTGAGCGGAACCTCCGTGAACACACTGCTGACAGCGAGTGGGCTAGGCAAGTCCTATACGCTGCGCGGCCGGCGGGTCGATGTCCTCAAGGGCATCGATCTCGCAGTCGCGCCGGGATGTGTCACCGCGCTCGTCGGACACTCGGGATCGGGTAAGTCCACCCTCCTGCACATCCTCGGGCTGCTGACGAAACCCGACACCGGCCGGGTGGAACTGGAGGGCCACGACACCCACGGCCTGTCGGACAACGCACTCGCGGACCTGCGGCGCCGGCGTCTGGGGTTCGTCTTCCAGTCCTACAACCTGCTGCCGCAGCACAGCGCGCTGCGCAACGTCCTGCTTCCGTTCACCGGCAGGCGCCGGGACGCGGAGGCCCGGGCGCGCGGTCTGCTGGAGCGTGTGGGGCTGGGAGAGCGGTGCGAGCACCGGCCGAGCGAGCTGTCCGGGGGCGAACAACAGCGCGTGGCGCTGGCCCGGGCGCTGGTGAACGACCCGCCCCTGCTGCTGGCCGACGAACCCACCGGAAACCTGGACACCGAGAGCGAGGCCCTGTTGCTGGGCCTGTTCCGGGAGCTGGCGGACGACGGGCGGGGGGTGCTGGTCGTCACCCACGATCAAGCGGTCGCGGACGCGGCCGACGTCGTTCACCGACTGGGCCGGAGCGCCGCTCTTGAGGCACCGGACGAGACGAACGGCCGCTCCTGGGCCACCGCTCGGAGTTCACGGGAGGGCGAGCTGTGAACTTGCTCCAGGTCGCGTGGTGGAACGTGCGCACCCTGCGCAGGCGGCTGCTGGGGCTGGTGACGATGGTCGCGGTCGCCGGCGCGGTGTGTCTGAGCGCGATCGGGATCGCCTCCGACGCGCAGGGGACGACGACCAGTCAGGTCGGCGAGTCGACGGCGAACCGGTCGGTCACGGTGGACTCCCCCGACGGACGTGCCGACACTGCTCAGCTGACGGACGCGACGGTGAGGCGCCTGGCGAAGATCGCTCACGTGCAGTCGGTCCAGCATCGGCTCCAGGTGTCCATGCCGGTACGGGACAACCCCGAGGGGGCCGACCTGCTGTATGCGACGACCTACCGCAAGGCGCTGGCGCCCCCCGTGGTCAGGTCGGTGCGCAAGCAGCTGTTCCCGCTGCACCGCGGAGAGGTGGTCTTTCCCGCCACCACACATGGCGTGGACCTGTCCTCGATGGTGGGCAGGACGGTGACGGTGGACGCGCACCGCTATGTGCGGCCCGGCGTGGGGGACACGGTGAGCGATCGGGTGAAGGTCGTAGGCCTGTACGACCCCGGCTGGCAGTTCGACGGCCCGGACACCGCGTATGCGGACGATGCGACCGTGGTGAAGTGGGCGGCGGCCGCGGCCGGCAAGACGACCGACGACTATCTGCGCACGTCGGGGTGGGATCAGCTGACGGTGGTCGCCGACAGCGCCGCCCATGTACCGGGCGTGCTCAAGGCCGTGCAGCGGATGAACTACCCGGCCGTCTCCCTGCAGCAGCAGCTTGAGTCTCTTCCCGGAGTGCTCCAGCTGGTCAGGCTGACCGGGAACGTGCTGCTCGGCGTCCTGGGCGTGCTCGCCTTCGTCGGCGCGGTCACGGTGACGGGTGCGCTGGGGCGGCAGCGGGCCCAGGAGGTGGGCATCCTCAAGGCCGTCGGTTTCCGCAGCCGCTCGGTGACGGGAATGCTCGTCGCGGAGATGGCGATCGCCGGGGTGGTGGCCGCCGCGGCCGGAGTCGTGCTCGCGGTGGCCGCGTCCGGCGCGGCAGCTGCCGGTCTTCGGCGGATCGGCGACATCGCCCCGTACGTACGTGACACGGTGCCGCTTCCGGGGATGCCGACGCTGATCTCCCTGTCGGTCGCGACCGTTGTCGTCGTGGCTGCCGGCGCCGTCCTCCCGGCACGTCGTGCCGCGCGCATGTCCCCCACCGAAGCCATGAAGGACTGGTGATCCCTGTGAAGCGGCGCAAGACGTCGTACGCCGCGCTCGCGGTGTCCGCTGCCCTGCTGGCCTCCTGTTCCGGCTGTTCCGGATCCGACGAGGTGAAGTTGGGAACGGACTGGAAGGGCTCGCAGACCTTTGTGACCGCGAGCATGTCCGGGCACACCGTGGTGGTGGGCATCGATCCCGCGGCCCACCACGCGCAGGCGCTGGCCGTGGTGCCGAAGAAGGACGGCGACGACGACGTGCTGGCTCCTCAGCTCGTGCGGTTGGCCGACGGGACGTGGTGGCTGTCGACGCCCCGCAAGGGGGAGCGTCCGGACCGGTTCTTCACGCTCGACACTGCCCGGCACGCCCTGGACGAGAAGGACGACACGGAGCGGCTGCGCGAACTGGTGCCGGGCAGGAGCCTGGTGGCGGCCGTACATGACTCCTCCCGAAGCGGTCGGCGCGCTGCCGCGGCGGACGGCGGAACCACCGGTGTGTTGGTACGCGACGCGAAGACGTGGAAGAAGGTCCGGGACGTGCGGGTTCCGGGGCCGGTCACGCTGGCGGCGTCCGATCCGTCCAGTGACACGGTGTGCCTGACCGCCGGACAGGGGTCCGACATGAAGGCGAGTGTGCTCGACCTGACCAACGGCCGGACCAGACAGGTCGGGAAGGCCGACGGTGTGCAGGTGCAGCAACTGGCATGTCCGGCGGGCACCCCGGTCCTGGCCGGTACCCCTACCCGGAACAGCCCGGGAACCACGGTGAAAGTGACCTTGAGGAACATGGACGGGGCAACGGTGGTGAGCGCGGCCGGCGGAAGGGTCGATGCCGTGCAGGCATCGAAGAACACCGTCGTGGTCGCGGTGAACACAGGGGAGGACAGCGATCTCATCGAGCTGGACCGCAGAAACGGCCGTGAACTGCGGCGCGTGACGGTCGACGGCATGGACAGCTCGTCCCTGCTGCGGCACACGCGGGGCGGCTGGGTGATGGTCTCGGACAACACCGCGGCCGTGGTGGACCTCGCCAAGGGGACGTCCCGGACCTTCGACCTGCCGGGAACGCTGACGAGCTTCTGAACCCGCGCGAAAGGGGCCTCCGCGCATCCTCCGCCGACGGGCCGGGCTCAGGAGGGCGGAACCAGGGTGGCGCCGTAGGCTCTGAGGCATGAGTCTGCGTCTGAGCACCGTGATCCTTCCGTACCGTCGCTGGCACGAGGGCGGCGGTGCGGCCTGGCAGCGCGCAGAGGAACTCGGCTTCCACACCGCTTTCACCTACGACCATCTGTCCTGGCGCACCTTCCGGGACGGCCCTTGGTTCGGTGCCGTCCCGACCCTGACCGCCGCCGCGGCGACCACCCGGCACATGCGTCTGGGAACCCTCGTCACCTCGCCGAACTTCCGGCACCCGGTGACCCTCGCCAAGGAGCTCATCTCGCTCGACGACTTCTCCGACGGCCGGGTCACCCTCGGCATCGGCGCGGGCGGCACCGGCTTCGACGCCACCGCGCTCGGGCAGGACCCGTGGACCCCGCGTGAGCGTGCCGACCGGTTCGGGGAGTTCGTTCCGCTGCTGGACCGGCTGCTCACCGAGGACTCGGTGTCGTACGAGGGCGACTTCTACTCGGCGCACGAGGCTCGCAACATCCCGGGGTGTGTGCAGCGGCCCCGGCTGCCGTTCGCGGTGGCGGCCACCGGTCCGCGTGGGTTGGGGCTCGCCGCCCGGTACGGACAGGCGTGGGTGACCACCGGCGACCCCAGGCTGTTCGAGAACGGCACTCCTGAGCAGTCGGTTCACGCCCTTCGCGGGCAGGCCGAGAAGCTGGCCGACGCCTGCGCGGCGATCGGCCGGGACGTGGCGGGGATCGACAAGATCCTGCTCACCGGTTTCACCCCGGACCGCGGCCGTCCGCTGGAGTCCCTCGGCGCCTTCGTCGACTTCGCGGGCCGGCATCAGGAACTGGGCTTCACCGAGATCGTGATCCACTGGCCCGTTCCGGACTCCGTCTTCGCCACGGACGAGAAGGTCTTCGAGCAGATCGCCATGGAAGCGCCGGCTCAGCTGACGTGACGAGGGTTCCCGGGACGCTGTGCGGCGGCCCGTGTTTCACGTGAAACCGGCACCGTGTTTCACGTGAAACGTCACCGTATGCGGCTGTTCAGCCATGGCGTGAGGACGATCATCGAGATCCACTCCTTGTGCGTCCGGTCCTCGGGCAACGGGACGACCAGGTTGCAACTGGGCGGGAAACGGCGGGCCTTGACGTAGGCGTGGCCGTCGAAGACCGAGCGGAGGAAGGCGGGGACGTCGTCGCGGTCGATGTCGGGGCAGGCGATGCCCTCGACCGTGATCAGCGCGTCGTCGTCGGGATAGAGCCGCACGCTCACCCGGGGCAGTCCGCCGAACTCGGCGAAGGCCTCGTGCGGGAGTGAACCGTCCGGGTCGGTGGTGACGCCGAAGCCCGCGGAGGTGCGGCGGGAGGTCTGGTCGGCGCCGATGTCATGGGTGACCTCGATCTCGAGCCCGTACTCGGACGCGATAGCGCGGAGGGCGGTGACGGCGGCCTCGGTGCTGTGGAAGTGGTCCATACCACTGATCATGCCGGAGGCGGTGCGGGCGAGGCCATACCGGGACGGCACGCATCAGGTCGTGCCAGGTCAGTGAGGCGCGGGGAACCGCAGATACCGCACGGGCACCGCCTCCGTGAGCCACACCCCGTTCTCGCTGACCCGGAACACCTGGCCGTCCTTGTGCATCGCGCCCGCGTCCACGGAGAGCACGACGGGCCGGCCGCGGCGGGCACCCACGCGGGTCGCGGTCTCCCGGTCGGCGGAGAGATGTACGGCGTGACGGTTCATGGGCCTGAGCCCCTCGGCCCGGATCGCGTCCAGGTTGCGTGCGACCGTGCCGTGGAAGAGGTACGGCGGCGGGGTGGCCGCGGGCAGTCCGAGGTCGACCTCGATGCTGTGGCCCTGGCTGGCGCGGATACGGGTGCCCTCGATCGCGAAGCGGCGTTTGTCGTTCGTGGCCACCACGTGGTCGAGCTCTTCGCGGTCGAACCGGAACCCGTGCGCGGCACAGGCGGCGATCAGCGTGTCGATCTCGACCCAGCCGGCCTCGTCGAGGGTGAGCCCGATCCGCTCGGGCTGGTGGCGCAGATGCTTGGAGAGGTACTTCGACACCTTCACGGTGCGTCTTTCATCCATCCGCTCAGCATGACGGGAGAGACGTGGATCACGCATTTTCTTTTATGGCCGATGTTTGATCCACAACCAACTGTAGTTATCCACAGGGGAATTGGCGTTTCTGTGGACAACTCCCTGACATGTCACACCTGTTCGTCAAGATCAGCTGGGGGCACACTACTTGGCATGAGCGCATCCAACGCCCTTGCCCGCAGCTCCAGTTCGGCCGCCAACGCGATGAACTCGCCCGCCTTCTCCGGCCCAACCAACCCTTCCACGGCCCGCATTGTCGTCTCGGGCACGGCCACGCAACGTGACGATGACGCCGACTGCGAAGGTTCCGCCGCGCCGAGGTGCCGGCGGAGCGACCGATTGGCGAACAGTCGCATCGCGCGGGCGAGTTCGGCGTCCACGGTCTGCTGCGCGAGGGGGCGCAGTCGTCGTACGAGCGAGGCCGCTTCGGTCGCGTCCGTGTCGGTCGGACGGTGTGATCCGTCGAGGTAGCGGGCGAAGACGTGCTCAGTGGTGAACTCCAGGAAACGGGAGGCGATGTGCTCGACCTGGACCCTCAACTCCCGTAGGTGGGACGAGATCGCGGGGAGCGGTACCCCCGATGCGTACAACTCGACGGCCACCGCCAGCTCTTGGGGGCTCGGCACGAGGAAGGAGTCGGGGTCTCCGGGTACCGGCTCCAGTACGCCGAGTTCGATGGCCTCGGCGATTGCCGCGTCGTCCGGGCTGCCGCCGAAGCGCTGCTCCAACTCGGCGCGCGAGATCCGGACCGCCTCCTCGTCGCTCCACGGCCCGTCCACCTCGGCGACCAGCCCGAGCACCCCGCCAAGGCCCCGGCCCGCGTCCCAGGCATCCAGCAACTCCTTGATGGAGGCCAGCCCGTAGCCGCGATCGAGAAGGTCCGCGATCTGCCGGAGCCGGGCGAGATGGACATCGGCGTAGACATTGGCCCGGCCCCGCCGCTCGGGGCGGGGGAGGAGGCCGCGGTCCTGGTAGGCACGGATGGTGCGGACGGTGGCGCCGGTGAGATGCGCGAGGTCTTCGATGCGGTAGGCAACCTGGCCGGAACCCGAACCCGAACCCGAATCCGACCCGGAGTTCATGCGGCCCCCGCCCGAGCCGCCGGTGACCTCCTCAGGTACTCCACCGCCCTGCTCAACGATCCCTCCCGCGACGGATGGTACGAGCGCCGCAGGTAGCGGGGGACGGCCGCGCCGAGTGACCGCCAGGTGGGCAACAGGCCTTTTCGTACGGCCCTGTTGTGCTCGGTGAGCGAGTAGCGGACGTGGCCCGCGAGTTGGGGGTCGTGGCGTATCAAGTAGGCCGTGCCCCAGGCCCACAGGGAGAGCATCACGGGTGCGGTCACCGCCATGCCGGTGAGACGGCGGGCGTAGCGGGGGAGGCCGTGGCCGCCGCAGTGCTGGAACATGTCGAAGGCGACCGCGCGGTGTTCGACCTCCTCCGCGCCGTGCCAGCGCAGCAGGTCCAGCATGATCGCGTCGGCGCCGGCCCGGTCGAGGCCCTCCGCGGTCAGGATCCAGTCGCCCAGCACCGCCGTGAACTGCTCGATCGCCGCGACGACCGCCAGCCGGAACCGCAGCCACTCCCGCTCCGGCACCGGCGCGCCGAACGGCGGGCGTTCGCCGAGGAGCCGTTCGAAGAGGAAGTCGACGTGCCGGGTGAAGTCCCCGGTGTCGAACCGCTGGGCCGTGAGCTGGCCCAGCACCTGCGCGTGCTGGACGCTGTGCGTGGCCTCCTGGCCCATGAACCCCTTGACGTCCGCGCGGAGTTGGGGGTCCTTGACCAGCGGAAGTCCCTCCTTGAGGACCTTGACGAACCACCGCTCCCCCGCCGGCAGCAGCAGATGCAGGACGTTGAGGACATGCGTGGCGGTCGGCTCGTCCGGTATCCAGTGCAGGGGCGTGTGCGACCAGTCGAAGGAGACCCGGCGCGGGGCGATCGTGTGGTGTTCGTGCGCGGAGGTCACAGCGGCGGCTCCAGCCGCGCCAGCGCCCGCAACGCGCGCGGGGCGAACCGGGACATCAGATGGGCGCCGCGCGCCTCGGGGGTGACGGGCACGACGGCCTGGTTGCGGACGACGGCCCGCAGGATCGCGTCGGCGACCTTCTCCGGCGGGTAGTTGCGCAGTCCGTAGAGCCGCGCCGACTTCTTCTGGCGCCGTTTCTCCTCGGCGGCGTCGACCCCGGCGAAGTGCGCGGTCGAGGTGATGTTGGTGTTGACGAGGCCCGGGCATATCGCCGAGACGCCGATCCCCTGGCCGGAGAGTTCCGCGCGCAGGCACTCGCTGAGCATCAGTACCGCCGCCTTGGAGGTGCTGTAGGCGGGCAGTGCCTTGGAGGGCTGGAACGCCGCCGCCGACGCGGTGTTGACGATGTGGCCGCCCTGGCCGCGGTCGGCCATCTGTTTCCCGAAGAGGCGGCAGCCGTGGATCACGCCCCACAGGTTGACGTCCAGAACCTTCTTCCAGTCCTCCGGGGTGGTGTCGAAGAAGGAACCGGAGAGTCCGATTCCGGCGTTGTTCACCAGGACGTCGACCACGCCGTACTCGGCGGCGACCTTCGCGGCGAGCTTCTCCATGGCCTGCTCGTCGGAGACGTCGACCGTCTCCGCCCAGGCCTCGGGGGCGCCGATCAGCCGGGCGAGTTCGGCGGTGCGGGCCGCGCTCTCCGGGTCCCGGTCGACGGCCACCACGCGCGCGCCGGACTCGGCGAACGCGAACGCCGTGGCGCGCCCGATGCCGCTTCCCGCGCCCGTGACCAGCACGAGCTGCCCGCCGAACCGCTGGACGTACTTGCCGGTCGCCGGTGTCGACCTGGGGCGCTCGCCCTCATGGGTGGTCACGAACTCCGTGATCCAGGACGCCAGTTGATCGGGTCGCGTACGGGGGATCCAGTGCTTGGCCTGGAGCGTGTGGCGCACCGCCCCCGGTGCCCACAGCTCCAGTTCGTCGTAGAGCCGCTCCGACAGAAACGCGTCCCCCAGGGGCGTGACGAGCTGCACGGGCGCGTGCGCGTAGGCATCCGGGCGTGGCCTGCTCAGCCTCGCCCGCACGTTGTCCCGGTACAGCCAGGCGCCGTTGGCCGCGTCCTGGGGCAGTGACGAGGTCGGATAGTCGCCGCGCGGGATCTTCTCGACGCGCTCCAGGATCTTCGGCCAGCGCTTGCCCAGGGGGCCGCGCCAGGCGAGTTCGGGCAGCACGGGCGTGTGCAGCAGGTACACGTACCAGGACTTGGCGCCCTGGCCCAGGAGTTGGCCGACGCGGCGCGGGGTGGGCCGGGTCAGGCGCTTGTTGATCCAGTGCCCGAAGTGGTCCAGGGACGGCCCGGACATCGACGTGAAGGAGGCGATCCGGCCCACCGTGCGCTCTACGGTGACGAACTCCCAGGACTGCACCGAGCCCCAGTCGTGCCCCACCAGGTGCACCGGCCGGTCCGGGCTGACCGCGTCCGCGACCGCCAGGAAGTCGTCCGTGA
>Ga0307517_10004227_pt1 | contig 22139 bp, 26 predicted proteins | sample 23_EM_MG_FD_194515 | JGI IMG/M metagenome (GOLD analysis project Ga0307517, IMG submission 194515) | Populus trichocarpa ectomycorrhiza microbial communities from riparian zone in the Pacific Northwest, United States - 23_EM | ecosystem: Host-associated > Plants > Roots > Unclassified | place... | reverse complement strand
TATCGGTGTTTCTGTTCACCCGATAAGCTCGCGACGACTCGCGAGAAGTTGGCAAGGACGGGGGCGAATGCGACCTATGACAAGTCTTGCCTGGACCTCACGGATGAAGAAGTTGCGAGGAGAGTGAAGGCAGGAGAGAAACACGTTATTCGGATGAATGTAACGCGCGGGATTTCGCTCTCTTGTTCCGCGTCTCGGTCTGATCCGTTTACAGGATGGCGTTGCCCCAGACCGAATCAGCCCAGACGATATCGTTTTCGGGTCTCTCAAAGATGCCCACGCGTCGTTACCGACAGACCCAGTGCTGTTGAAGTCAGATTTGTTCCCAACATATCACCTCGCTTCGGTGGTGGACGACCATGAGATGGGCATCACTCATGTAGTTCGAGGGGAGGTGAGTTCCCCACCTTTATGGAGTTGGCCTATCCACTGATGTGAAGCAGGAATGGTTACCCTCTCTCCCTCTGCATCTGGACCTGTATGCGTCACTGGGGATTACACCTCCTCTATTCGCTCATCTCCCCTTACTGCTGAACCCGGACGGCTCAAAAATGTCAAAGCGGAGAGGAGACGTAGATGTGATGGAGTTTATGGTACCTTTCATCGTGATTATCCTAATTTTTTTACGGGAACGTTGACTCGGGGGTAGAGACGTGGATGGGAACCTGGAGCAATCCTGAATTGGCTCGCGCTCGCAGGGTGGGGCGTGAACCACGACCATTCCGACGGTTCGCCTTCGACAGCCAAGACTGCACCGAGTAGTACAACGGTTATGAATTTGCAAGAGATGATCCAAGAGGTAGGAAACCGCATATTTCTCCCTCCAGTACCCATCTCACTGTTCTGGACAGTTCGATTTGTCCGTACTGACTCACCGGAGAACGATCCTGGATCCATCAAAACTCGAGTACCTGAATAAAAACCATCTTATGGAGACGTGGTCGCAGCCTCATGGGCTGAACGCCTTGGCGGATCGCGTGGTTGGCTCAGTGAAGGAGGCGTTCCCAGATAGGTGCGTTTGTGCATATCTCATCTATGATCACAACTCACAGCCCGCGCTCAGCGAGTATACGACCGCGGACCATATAAAACAGGTTATCTTAGCTCTGCAGGTAAGCGTTGTCTCTACTTGACAGAAGAGCCATTCAACTCGGACAATAGAGCCGGATCACCAACATCCTCGACATCGCAAAACTCGCCCCTTACTTTTTTGTCGAGCCTGACTATGGGTCGCGAGAGGCGGAATCAATGATTAAATCCATCCCCCAAGCTGATATTGGTGTGTAGTCGATTTGCACGGTTGCTCCTGGCTAATCAGTTACACCTGTTTAGTAAAAATCTTGACCGATGTCGTCCCAAGACTGGAGCAAGTAGAGTCCTGGACGGAGGATGAACTAGTAACTGTCCTTCACGGGGCTGCGCACGAACTCGGCGTTGCTCAAAAGACCTTTATGACAGTCCTAAGGCACGTATTGAGTGGGATGAAGGTATGTGGGTCCATGTCTCGAAGCGCGCCGAATACTTATCATCCCGATAGACCGGACCCGGGGTAGCGGAAATCATGGAGGCTCTTGGGAAGGGGCGGAGCGTGGCTCGTCTGCGGGGTCGAGAGATCGTATCTTGAATGCGATATTAGAGAGCATATAGTGGTGTGGCGTTCAGCTCCAAAAAGGGAATATTATCGATACATATTCTCATCACCGGTATAGAACGCACAAGTGCTTGTAATGTAATTATGCTACATAATCCATGAAATATCGCCGGAAATCATGCCTTCTTCAGAATCCCTCCCCTCTGCGGAGGGGACACTGCGGGTATAACCAAACCCTTGTCCACCTTGGAAACGGCAAAGCGTATTAATTTCAAAACGCAATCCTCCTGGCATTCGGGGCTGTTCCCGTACTCCTTCGCCCAAGCTTCTGAACAAGCTTTAGCCTCTAATGGCGTCCCCACCATGATGAGATGCACGAGCCTCGACCTGAACACGTCTTCGGAAAAATACTTTCCCCCGGGGCAGCTACAGCACTTCGACTTGAGTGGCGTCTTCTTGATGAGTTCCACCACCGCTTCCAGGTAGATGGCACGTTGTCTGACAAGTCTGTGATACGCGGCGGCGGAGACGTACTTGAAATCGTCGGGGAGTTGGAGGATCCCTGGGAGATGGACAGCGGAGAGGGCGTGTTGGGAGATGGATTGCGCGATGCCGTTGAACCCGAATCGAGAAGCAATAGCATATACTCTAAGGGACTGGGAAGCATCGGTTTGTGCGAGAAAACCGCCTAGTCGTAATTTCGCTGCTTTGATTTCGTATTTATCCGCGATAACGAGACAATCCACGAGTGCATCGAGGTCTCTGACGGAGGGTGGAGGGGTGAAGGGGTAAATCAATCGAAGGACGATGTCGAGCGCGTCAGGGGAATCAATGACTTCGATGACTTCGACCCCCGCCACACTTGGTGTGTTTGACCCGTCTGGGGCTGGTTGGGGAAGGGAGAACATGTCTTTGAAGACGGGTGAGGCGAGGGAGAGAACGAGTTTGTGGAGTCGGAAGTCGCGGCTGGGAGGACCCAGGGCTCGTAGAATGATGTCTGCGTCGGGAGCGTCGAATTTTTCGTCGTTTGACATTGTGGCGGCCAGCACGAGAGAGGAGGGGGGGTTAAGGAATTCTGGGTGCCTCGTCTTATATCTGCTTCAAGGTGTGGCGGGGTCCCACGATGTGACGCCTTTGATAGTTTTGGACGTGCACCGCACGAATGTATCTTTGAGAACGCGTACAAAGGGATCTAGAAGTCAGTGCCGCTGGGCGTGTAGATCACCATTTCCGGGAGGCGGTGCCTTCCGGGGTATCGGGTTGTATTGCGGGTCGCGAAGTAGAGTCGAGCATCCGCGCCGATGAAGTGGCGGGGTGGTAGTTTCCCGAGGATAGAGGAGAGGAGTCCGCGCCACATCACCACAGCACTTGGAAAATACCTCCGAGTCGGGGATCATATGCTTCAAGTTGTCTTTGCGACCTCGCCGGGGTTCAAAAACCGGATTTGAGCCCACCTCTTTTCGAAAACTTCTCACGGGCCTGGGGAGTTCGGCATGCGCCGGCTTGCATCGACGGAGATCCTATCCTCGGTGACGTTTGAGGGATTCACGAGCAGCGGTAGCAGAGAACTACCGTGCGGAGGCGGAGGCGTTCAGCCTCGTCATGGCTTTGGCGTACGTTGCTTAGGCAATGGACATCCCCAAGCGGCCGGCAGATCGCGAGCGGAAAAGAAAGGGTTGGTGGTGGTGGTCCCCAGACTGGTGTCCGGGGGGTACCATTTTGTTCTTGTGGACGATCGGGAGAAACTTTGCGTCGCTTCTCATCCCTTACTGTATATTTAGGCCCGATTCTACGAGCAAGGAATCGAGGATGCCCTCATCCTCGTGGGACGTCCCGCGAACCCATTCCACTCTACCGTCCGTGTACTGCCAGAAATCGACCTGTTCCCGGACTTCCAGGTCTGTCATCACTGGCTCCTGGTCCTGGTCTCATCCCCATGACATATCCGAGACGAGAGCCCCTGATATTGCCCCCGAAGACTAACAGTACGTACCCCTGCCCCTGATGCACTTTCCAGTCGTTGAACGAACAAACCTGTCCGCCAGTCCAGCGACTCGATCATCCCGGAGTTCGTCTACCATGTGGTGTTCGTGAGTGGCAAATGGGACTACGGTCGCATGATAATCGCCGGCAATGCACACGAGATAGTACCCACAGGCCACTATATTGTCACCCCGCTCGTTGGTCCTAATGGTACAACGGTGCTGGTCGACCGCGGTTTCGTATTGAAGAGCGGGTTCGAATAGTTTTCTAAAACCGCTGGTACCGACGAGAAAGTTTTTGTGCAGCAATGCTTCGCGTGTCCGACCAGGTACAGAACAGCATCACCCCGGACAACCACCCCGAGAAAGGCGAATGGTATAAGATCATCGTTGATGCAATGGTCGAGTGCGCCAGTGCTAAGGATCCAGTACCTCCCGTGCGTCAATCCCGTACAACATTTGTTCTGATTCATCCTTCGGCACGGTGACCCAAGGTCTGCGCTGGAATGCGCCAGGCCATCGTGCTGGATATCCCAGTGGTTCAGACGGACAGATTCGAATCCAGCATTTTTTCGGAGAGCACACGGTTGAACTCAGCAGGGCGTCAAGTGGAAGCAGGGGGTAAACTGTAGCACCTCTACGGGGTGTAGTATTGATACAAGGTCGTAACCGTGTAGAATATATAGGGAGCCAAAAGGTAGTTCGGAGTGAAAAATGCAGTTCAAAGTTAGAGAAGGGGCGGGAGACAGTAGTAGTGAGATCGGGTGAAAGTGTTTAGATGGGGTGCTACGGATGTGATGAATGAGTTGAACACGAATGAAGAAGAAGGGGTTGAGGTGGGAACTCAATGATAATCGGCTCCGGACGGCTATAACCCGCCAAGGCCAGAAAATTACCATGCCATATCGCGTCTTTCATCCGCTCCGTCCTCCAGCTTGGGGGTAACCACAAGAGCTTTCTACCTCCGGAATCTTCAACCCACCCAGACCCAATCCGAATGCGATATCCAGGAGGAGGAAAATAACTATCCCGTGACCATCCGTCCTCTAGCAGCTCCTTAGTCACTTCGGCGGAGCGCCAATCCTCCATTATATGCAACATTGCGCAATAACTAGGACCAGAATGAGGACTAGTTAGCCAGTCATTGACCCCGTCAAGGAGGAACCACAGTTGGCGTCCGTCAGGAGAGAACCGCATGTCCCGTATATCGCCCACCGCACATCCCTCGAGAAAGCCCTGACCAATATTTTCCATCGTACATTCATTGAGAATTTCTTGAGTTTTTATATCGTACAGGGAGACTGTCCTTCCGGCGGCGGCGGCGATCTGGGAGCAATCGTTGGATAGTTTAAGCCACCAAGTCTCCACGCTAGCGCCAATAGCCGAGATCCTATCAATAGTCGCCCTCCTGACACCGTGAGCATCACGTCCCGTTCCCCCCGCCCCAAGGTCCCAGCTGACGAGCTCGTGTTCGTCCGCCACAAAGAGAACATTGTCGAAAATCTTGATGTCCCGAATCCGCATGTTTGTGTTTATGTATTGTTGAGGGGTATTCAAAAGAGGGTCAAGGATCGTGACAACACTCTCGTAGGGCCGTGCAGTTGCGATGCATGTCCCACCTGCGGAATATGCCACCAGGTGTTCTACGGTTCTACGGTGGTGCCTGGTGTTTTTGGGGGACGGGGGGCGGAGATGGTTTTCCAGCAGCTCGATTCCGTAAGTACCCCAACTTAAGATTGAGATCGCAGATGGTGAGAAGGCAAATCCGCAGGGATCCGGGAACTGGGGCACGAAGTTACTCCAGGGTACATAAACGGTACACATGTTCTTCCAGACGTGGATCTCATAGGCCTCCGTCATATATGCGAAGAAGCGCCCATCGGGAGAGAAGCATTGCGATCCCCCACGGTTTGATCCAGTCGTTCCATCTATTCGCAAAAGGATTTCTAAGTCCCGAACATTGAGTATGACGACGTCCTCGATGTCGAAAAATGATGCGTGGAAGGAAACCGGGGAGAAGGAAAATATCCCTTCGTGAGGTTGCAGGAGAAACGACTCGGTCACGAGAAACGGAGGGCTTGAGGTTGGTTGGAGGTCATGAATGTTGATCGTAATCTTTCCACCGATTTCGAAACTTGTGGCAAGCAGGAGAGGATCCCCGCCCCAGTGGGTAAGCGGATTGCAAGCACGAGATGGCAGGAGGGTTCCCTCAGATAGTTGCACATCCTTGAGTATGTCATACATGTGGAGGGTCCCGCGGGATCCCGAGACGAGAACAATTATTTGGTTCCCACAGAATGCGATTTCTTCAGGGATCGTGGTATCACTCTTGAAGTCCCTGATGACAACACCCGTCTGGATGTCCCAAACAACAACCTTGGTTCTGTGAATGCTGGGTATGGCGTTAGTATGGATGTGGATATGGGGAAACAACCGATGGAATAGTTTTCCTTACACGAAATAGCAACAAGCAAGTAAACGTCCATCAAGTGAAAAGGCGAGTGATCCGTGCCACCTTATGGAGTCGACGGCAGGTAACTCGAGGGTAGATATTATCTCCAGGGTGTTCCCATCACGGACTCCGACATTGATGATCTCCCGTGCGTACATGTAGGCTGCGATAAACCGGCCGCATGGCGACCAAACACCACAAGAACTATTCACTTTAGCACTTGCCATACATGAATCCTCTAAGCTAGTAATCCCATTCATAACCTTCGACATGGCGAAACAGCTCTGATGGGAATACAGCTCCCAAATCGCGGACGACGGGGAGGCAAGCTGAAGTGCAGAATGGTAGATGTGGGGTCCAGACTGGCTGATCACTTCGAAGAACGTGGTCACAAAACGGAGAAAGTCTATGGCAGTCTTGAAAAGGGGGTCAATGTCGATGGCAGTCGTGAAAAGGGGGTCAATGTCGATGGAGACCTGAATCTGACTTTGAGTCAATATTGAGAGACCATGTAGACAAGCCACAAATCCGGACGCACCTCGCTCAGCCATTGTATGGTTACATTCAATGCGCGCACCGCATCACCCACAGCACCAAGGACACTTAACACCTCCAACCAAAATAGGAACTTCTCCTCCAGAAAATGACGTAGAGCGGAAACCATGTCTGCAGTCCGGTCGGCTTTCACTATGAGATGATTGTGCCACGATCTGCACGCATATTCCAGAGCCCCACGGATACCGCTCTCTTCGATCCTACTCTGTAAATCTTCCACTTCGGAATTAAGAGCATAGCCAGGCATTGAACAAATATTCTTCTTCAGTGATTTATCCATAAGCTCGAGGCAGCGCAGGAAGAGTTCGATCTGATAGTCGGGGGATATATAGAACCGGGGGTTACTGCACCGGGTGGGGTCTATGATGAAGTCGAGGAAGGACTTGTGGAATGGTCGAACAGGGTGGTTGATATCGTCGTGCAGTACTAACAATGATTGAACCAACTCGAGGAGGGACAGGACCACATCGCGTTCAAAATCCATCAGGGTGGCGATCGCTGATGGTGAGAGGGGATTTGTGACGAGGACTACGGCGCTCAGCACAGAGCGCACTATCGCGTCGTCTTCGGGATCGTTTTTACAGAAGGCCGCTTGAAATATCGACGTGTAGAGGGAGTCGAGGTTGGTGTATACCTTCAGTTCCGCCTTCCCTTCGTAGGCCGTGCTTTCCGGAGATTTCGTGATCACGTCGAGTCGGTCCGAGGGACGTTTGAACTTGTGTTTGAGGAAATTTACCGTTGCAACGGCATAAACGAAGAAACCATCCGCCCTTCGACATAGTGAATCGAGGTGTTCGTCCGTTGGCCAATCCTTAGGTCTGCGTGTGAGTTTAGATAGTTCGTGTTTGAAGAAGAGGCGAATGTCGCTGTGGACAATGCGGGGCTCGACATGGTGGAGAATGAAGGTCTCCGTCCATTCCTTCAGTAATGGACCGCGAAATCCGCTCGTAATGTGTGTCTCCGGTCTGCTAGTGATAAAAAACTTGACCCTGGGAACCTTGGACATCGACTTGCCCAACACGAGGAGGACCGCAGACTCTGGTTCCTCGTCTTTGCATTCGTCGAGGGCGTCAATCACGATCACAGTGGAGATGTTCGCCGATAGGAGTGGTTTGAGAAGGAACTCTTGCATCTGATTGTGGAGCGACTCGCGGAAGATGTCCGGATTCGACTGGAGGAGCGGTATGAGTAAAGATCGGAACCCTGGGTACTTTTGTGCAAGTTGGAATGCCACGGTGGGAAAGATGAGGCGGAGGTCACTGCGGTCCTCGAAAGCTCTGGAGCAGAAGAATGATGCTCCCAAGCGACCGTTTGCGAAGACCCTCTCTGCGATAGTTTGTGCGATGGTTGATTTCCCTGTCCCGGCGAGCCCATTTAGCCAGAAGACTGGAGAGGTGCTAAAATCCTCGGTCCAGTCCTCGATCTCATTCAACACGCTCTCTCGGGTTCCCTTGAGGCACCCCTGGCGATCGCCGTGCTGGTAACCAGCCCCTTGAGCGCGGCGACATTGGTTCAACACCGACAATGCGGCTATCTTTCTATGAGCGTACGTCAAAGGAAGATACGAACGCGTCTGACCTGTATTCTGTAACAGTAGGTTAACATCTGGTGTGCAGTCAAACAATACAACCAAGAACATACAATCGATCTACAACTTTGCTCGTATAACGCTTTCTGTTGGGCGAACTGAGTGCGATCTCAGCGGATATCCAGCTATGAACGAGGTCAGTACTGACCTGGTACTCGAGGACGGAATCTCTAATTTCTTCCGCAAACCCACAAACATCGCGCACATCCGCCTCATTTTCTTGGTACCCAGGAGCGCTGGAGCGGTGAGACAGGGATTGCAACTCGTCTTTGATCCCTTCAAGAGCGCTGGGATGTGTTCAGCAAAGACGCCCGCTCACAATGGATGGGTGGTGCTCACTCAAACAGGACCGTTTGTCGCTCGAGCTCGTCACCACTGCCCGTGGCGCCTGCTTCTGCTCCGAGTCTACCCAACCGCGCAAGGGCAGACTCGATCTTTCCTCTTATCCCTGGCGATCTCTGCGAACGTGTCAGGGGTGTCTTGAGACGCAAGGACATCGCTTTACCTCGTGGTGTTTCAAAAACACGTCCAAAGAAGACTTGATTCGTTCAACTGTCCATCAGCATGTATGGTGAAGATGATAAGGGAAAACTTACAGCTATCTGAGCGATTTGATCATTCATCGATTGCTGTTGTGACATCTGTTCCAGGCGTGTTCAGCCTACCTGATCCCGACGAGTTTTGGTACCCACCTGGTAGACAAGGATCGTCTGCCGAACTTGTTCGATGAGTCTTCTGACTTCTTGAGCATCCTGCGTCTTATCGAGGATCCGGGTGAACTTCCCCTTCGCCAACAAGGCTTGCAATCGTTGTGCGATATCTTCCAAGGACCTACAAAGGATTGGTCTTTCGTAGCGAGCGGACTGACTCGATACTAACCTCGCCATCTGCGAACGTCTCTCAACCTCTTGCTGATCTCCATTGGGATCCACTTTTGCCGGGCTCTCCAATAATTTCTTCAGCCACGGAATAAGCTGTTCAAGTGTGTCCTTGACGTCCTCGCTTTGCTGGAAGAGACATGTAAGCAGCGCCTTGGAACAGCCCGCCACAATATGCCATACGTCGTAGTGTTTAACAAGTGCGTTGATGCCCCCCAAACACGCTTTGAGAGGAGGAAACCAATCGGATGATTCCCTTGCGATGTCCAGGAGCACCTTCGTAGCGTCGATTACACGTTGTTTCTTTGCTGTAAAAAGTCAGTATGGCTGGGATTACGATACCGGCCATGTATCGTACGGGGGATTGGTGCAATTCCTCCTCCACTAGTCGTCGGTTGTCGCTTTCGAAGAATGTTGGACATGATTTCGGAGTTGTCTTCAAGCTGTGGAACTAGGTGGTTCGTAGCTGTAGATTGAGGTACTTGTAACCACTGCGGCGGGCGCCAGATGCCGTATCATCGCCCCGGAGCCTGGGTTCGGAGGAACCAAAACGGCCCACATGAATAGGTCCCCAAATCGACTCACATCATGTGTCTCCGTGTATCAACCACACCATCCTAGCTCTCCTAAGGATCGCGCTTCATGCGGTTTCAAGAACGTGTCAGGAAGTCTTATATGGCGAACATCCAGGGAGTCTAGGATGCGGAAATTATTGTCTCTGGGTCTGGGGAAGGTGTCTTGGAGGCGACACCGGGAGGCGAGAGACGATCGAGGCCGTCCACCCGTCTCGATTTCGACTGAAGCGACCAGCATAGTATACTTACCAGTCGGGAAGGTACGAAGAGAATGTCCAGGAGTGTTGTGAGTGCTAAAAACTTACCAGCCCTTGAGAATTATGTCACTGCTCTCTACCACGCTCGTCTATTGATATCTTCCGTTAGGCTACCACCGAACTGCTGGAATGTTTCTTCGTATCATCCGTCCTAGAGTCGCTACCATCCCGCGCACCCGCCTTCCCAAGCTCAAGATTCTGTCTCTCATCGAGATGTTCTTTTGGCTAGCGTGTCCTCACTTCTCTTGATGGGCATTGTCGGTATTATAGGTCCAACGGTTCGGCAGGCCCCGCGGATAGTGCATATGGTCATGGGTATTGGTATACGAGTTCAGTCAATATGGTGATACAATAAAGAGGGGAAAGCTGGAGAGTGAGGAAAGTGAAGGACACAAGGAATAAACTATGATCCAGCACAACAGTTAGGTCGTATCCAAGGGGAGAGAGCGAGAGAAAAAGAGACAGGAAGAATGATAACCCAGAAACCCAACAACGTACAAGCTGTAAATCAATTTAGCATCATTACCCTGGTATCGAACCAGCCTTGGAGCAAGCGTCGGGTCGTCAAACCAACAACCACTCATCCTCACCAATCTCAACATTATACCTCCACACGAGACCACCAACAGCGGTCCTCGCGAGCAAATCGTATCCCATCCTGTCCCAATCCCACAGAACCAACTGGCGCATGCTCGGATATGTTGTCATCAAATCCTTCCCGATACAGTGGATTCGGAAGCTCAAGTTGACGTGGCTCATACCCGAAATCGACGATGAGCGTGCCCTACGGGATTGACTGGATGGGGTGGGATGTCTATGAATTGGAGGAATGGGAACAGGCGTCAGAGGTCTTGGAGTGCCGAGATGAAGCAATGGATAGTGTTGGATGGCGTGCCCTAATCACGTTCGACAATCCGATGAAATGGAGCGAAGTCTGCGACACTGCCAGTGATACGGGAGATTCAGCTTCGTCGAGGTCGTTTTTGTGTGGTACGTTTGGGACCCGCGTAAGAGTTTGCAGCTTCTTCCAGATCTTGTATTTAAGACCCGTTGTAATAAACTGCTCGAATTTCTAAAATCAAACCTTCCTTGTAAATAGCGAATATTAAACAGACCTGGGGAGGATCACTCACGTTTCGGCTGATGTACGATAAGTATGTGCTTGATCGAGGAGGTATTCATCGCGATGCAGAAAAACTTGGTCACGTCCAGGAACGTCCTCCCAGCGCCCCACGCGAACCTCAGTGACCTCAATTGCGGTCCTAGGTGGTAAATCTTCTCCTCTCAAGCTCTGGCCACCACCGATGTACTCCAAGCGTCGTAAAGATGAGCCGTCCAATTGTGAGTGTAATAGAAGGGGTGCCATCCTGGATAACGTGTGGACAGTGTGCAACGCCTCTTGGCCACGGACCCAGGTCGTGGTCTGGGTATCTGGTGATCTTGAGAGATACGTGATTTCGAGTAGGTGTCGTTGGGCGGAGAGGAAGCGAAGGAGGGTATCGAAAAGACGAGATTCGCACGCGAAGTACTCGAGGCGGAACCGTGCCCTCTCAGCGAGCACCGTGTAAAATCATGATGTGGCTCGAGTGTCGAAGAGTTCCAGGTGATAAAGTCCCACCATCATACCCAGTATCTCCGCGACGTGAAGTTCTTGGTGAATATCGTGGACCGGATCCTCTGATCGATCGAGGACGTCACGATTCGACGCAACTCGGACAGAGTTCAGAGTGGATCTCTTTCTTTTTCGATGATGTCTGACAACTTGCTCGCTTTAGAGTGTTCGAGTCGTTATCGGTGAAGGCAGTGGATTTGCTTCGTATGTGCTTGGTGAACCTCTTCGTAGATTTTGAGGAACATGGGGGAGTCCCACGACCCCGGGACTCCGGAACCCAAACATCGTCCCCTAAAGGAAGTGCTGATAAGTAACCGTGGCGCAGTCCCAGGCACAACAGGAATTACTCACATTGTGAGGGGAGTGGAGCGATACGGGGACAGGGTAGCGCGGAACGAATTGGAGAGGGGAGGGATGGATAGGCCGAAAACGCGCGCGTCGTTTCATTCCGGTTATAATAAACGAAATCAGGACCGTGGGCCTCTCCATGTTCCAACTTCTATCGAGCCTCATACAAAATCGCCTCCAAAAACGGCGGGACGGAACAAATAAGTGTGGCGTTGACACGGCGTTGGTGAACAAGTAGCTTTAAAAACCCCGTTGCCGAGAGCGGGGTTGTCCACGAGGGCTTCATTTTCTTGGGCGAGAGTATGTTTGGAGAGCATGTTGTGAGTTCTACTCCGATGAGGGTGAGATGTCGTGGAAGGAAGGTTCATCTCTGTAGAGCGTCTGGGTTTGGGTTGTGATCGACCTGCTGTGAGAACGGCCAACCATGAACCGGACAATGAAGATGCCTTCTCGCCCGCTTGTCCCACTTTATTCCGTGATCCATTGTTTGAATCCATCGAGGATTGAGGAAAGCTCCGTGCTCTAAGCTTACGGCCGGGATCGGAACGGTGGAACTTAATTTTCTATGCTCAATTTCGCCATCCCATCATGGATCCATCATCTGGCGTCATAGATAGCACGAGTCTGGTCGCGCCAGAATATTTAACTCAAACCACCAGGCGAGGTATTCATTAAGAAGGGTGCCCGGCGCGGTTGGGGTCTAATCATCGCGGTTCCGTCGCTTTGGAATACTGGAAAGTTCAGACTAGCTGGCCGGGGTTCTGGGGGAGATGAGCGCAGTAGTCTCGCAACCGTGAACATGCATGAGGTGGGTACTCCATATCCGCGCCGGCGTCGGTGCGAGGAATGGGCAGGATGGATGCGAGTGGACCCAATGGGGTGAAGAGCCTCAGTTTCTGTCATTGTCGACAACTACCCCGTGGCATCCATCGTCTCTGTATCTCCGCTCATCGTAGTCTCTACTGTCACCGCCTCGGTGGCCGAGAGAAGTCGACGGTGTTGGCCGTGCCGCGACACAACAGCTTTCTCCGGGTCGGTGCTTGATAAATGATATCCAGATATACTGCAGCATCTGAACATATGGGCAAGCTTCCTTCCGATCCCAACCCCGGAATACTGTAGTTCGATATTTATCTCATGAGTCAAGTCAAGTACCTCTAGGGAATGGATTGCAGTCTACTTCGGGTTTGTCAAGAGTTCGTCTTCCATATGGTGTTCATGAATGGGAAATGGGACTACGATCGCACGATAATCGTCAGGCAATGCACACGAGATGGCACCCGCAGGCCACCATATTGTCACCCCGCTTGTTTGTTCTGATCGTACAACGGTGCTGGTCGACCGTGGTTTCGTGTCGAAGGACGGGTTCGAATAGTTTTCTAAAACCGCTGGCACCGACGAGGAAGTTTTCGTGCAAGCGGTGCTTCGCGTGTCCGACCAGGTACAGAACAGTTTCACCCCAGACAGCCATCCCGAAAAAGGCGAACGATATCGGATCGTCGTTGATGCAATGGCCGAGTACGCCGGTGCCAAGGATCCAGTACCTCCCCTGCGTCAATCCCGTACAACATTCATTCCGACCCATCCTTCGGCACGGTGATCCGAGGTCGGAGCTGGAATGCCCCACGCTACCGTGCAGGATATCCCAGTGGTTCAGATGGTCACATTCGAATCCAGCCTTCCTTCGGAGAGCACACGGTTGAACTCGACAAAGCATGAAGTGGAAGCGGGGGGTAAACTGCAGCGCCTCTACGAGGTGTAGTACCGATACAAGGTTGTAATCGTGTATAATATATAGGGAGCTAAGGTAGTTCGGAGTGAAAGAAGCAGTTCAAAGTTCGAGAAGGGACATGAAATAGTAGTAGCGAGATCGAGTAATTAGGTGCGAAAGTGTTTGGATGGGGTACTATGGATTTGACGAATGAGTTGAACACGAATGAGGGAGAAGGGGTTGAGGTCGGAACTCAATGATCATGGGCTCCGGGTGGCGCCCATTCACCAAGGCCAGAAAATTACCATCCCATATCGCGTCAATCATGTGCTCCGTCCTCCAGCTGGGGGGTAACCACAAGAGCTTTCTGCCTTCGGAATCTTCAACCCACCCAGACCCAATCGGAATGCGATATCCAGGAGGAGGAAAAAGACTATCCCGTGACCATCCGTCTTCTACTTCAGCGGGGCGCCAATCCTCCGTTGTATGAAGCATCGCGTATTCGGGATCGCTATTAGCGGTCCCGCCAAGGAAGAACCACAGTTGGCGTCCGTCAGGAGAGAACCCCATGTCCCGGATATCGCCCGTCGAACAGTAATCGAGAAGTTGGTCCATTTCCCACTCATTGAGAATTTCTTGAGTTTTTATATCGTACAGGGAGACCGCCCATTTGGCGATGACGGCGATCCGGGAGCAATCGTTGGATAGTTTAAGCCACTCGATCTGCCACACCAAATTAAGAGTCTCCCTCCTGACACCGTGAGCATCGTGCCCCGTTCCCCCCACTCCAAGGTCCCAGCTGGCGAGCTCATGTTTGTCCACCACAAAGAGAACGTTGTCGCAAATCTTGATATCCAGAATCCGCATGTTTGTGTTTATGTATCGTTGCGGAGTATCCAAAAGAGGGTCAAGGATCGTGACAACACTCTCGCGGGACCGTGCAGTTGCGATGCGTGTCCTGTCTGCAGAACATGCCACTAGATGGGCTTCGGTTCTACGATGGTCCATAGTGTTTTGGGGGGATGGGGGGCGGAGGTGGTTGTCCAGTAGCTCGATTCCATGGTCACCCCAACTCAAGATTGAGATCGCAGAGGGTGAGAACGCAAATCCCATGAGATCCAGGAACTGGGACACGAAGTTACCCCAGGGTACATAACCGGTAGGCGTGTTCTTCCAGACGTGAATCTCCTTGACCTCCGTCATACATGCGAAGAAACGTCCATCGGGAGAAAAGCGTCCTGACCACATGTTGTACTCCCGACCTGTTCCCTGTGCCCGCAGAAGGATTCTTGACTCCCGAACATTGAGTATGACGACTTCCCGGGTGGTGAGAAATGATGCGTGGAAGGAAACTGGGGAGAAGGAAAATTCCCCATCGTGAGATTGTAGGAGGAACGACTCGGTCACGATAAATGGAGGGCTTGAGGTTGGTTGGAGGTCTTGAGTGTTGATCGTAGTCCTTCCATCGATTTTGAAACTTGTGGCAAGTAGGAGAGAGTCGCCGTGACCCCAGTGGGTGCGCATATTATAAGCACGGGATGGCAGGAGGACTTCAGATAGCTGCACACCCTTGAGTACGTCATACACGTGGATGGCCTTGTGGGTCATTGCATTGAGAACGATTGTTTGATTCCCGCAGAATGTGAAGGCTTCATAGACCGTGGTATCAACTCTGAAGTCCTTGATGACAACACCAGTCTGGATGTCCCAAACAACAAATTGGCCTCCATCAACACACCTGGGTGTGGAGTTAGTATGGATGCAGATATGGGGAAGAAACCGATGGAATGGTTTTCCTTACCGGTCACCGAGGCAACAAGCTAGTAAACTTCCATCGGGTGAAAAGGCGACTCCTAATATGCACCACCCTAAGAAGCGAGAGGGGGATTGGAAAGCAGATACCACCTCCAGGGTGTTCGAATCACGGACATCGATAGTGCCCATGTCCGTTGTGGGATAGCAGGTTACGACGAACCGACCGCATGGTGACCAAACACCACAATCATCACCACAATCACATTCAATTTTAACACTCGCCATACACGAATCCTCTAAGGTAGCGATCCCATTCACAACCTTCGACATGGGGGAGTAACCTTGATGAGCGTACAGCTCTCGAATCATGGACGATGGGGAGGCAAGCTGAAGTGCAGAGTGGTAGATGTGGGGTCCAGACTGGCTGATCACTTCGAAGAACTTGGTCACAAAGCGAAGGAAGTCTACGGCAGTCTTCAAAATGGGGTTAATGTCGATGGAGACCTGAATCTGACTTGGAGTCAATATTGAGACACCACGTAAACAAGCTGCAAATCCGGACGCACCTCACCCAGCCATTGTATAGTTACATTCAACGCGCGCACCGCGTCACCCACAGCACCAAGAACACTTAACACCTCCAACCAAAACAGGAACTTCTCCTCCAGAAAATGACGCAGAGCGGAAACCGTGTCTACAGTCCGGTCGGCTTTCACTTTGAGATGATTGTGCCACGATCTGCACGCATATTCCAGAGCCCCATGAATACCGCTCTCTTCGATCCTCTCCTGCAGATCCTCCACTTCGGAATTGAGGGCGTAGTCAGGGATTGAACAAATATTCTTCTTCAGTGATTTATCCATAAGCTCGAGGCAGCGCAGGAACAGTTCGATCTGATAGTCGGGGGATATGTAGAACCGTGGGTCACTGCACCGGGTGGGGTCTACGATGAAGTCAACGAAGGACTTGTGGAACGGCTGAACAGGGTGGTTGATATCGTCGTGCAGTACTAACAACGATTGAACCGACTCGAGAAGGCGCGTGACCTCATTACACTTGAAACCTATCAGGGTGGCGATTGCTGATGGTGAGAGGGGAGTTGTGACGAGGATCACAGCGCTCAGCACAGAGCGAACCATCGCGTCGTCTTCGGCATTGTTTTCACAGAAGGCTGCTTGAAATATCGACGTGTAGAGCGAGTCGAGGCTGGCATATACCTTCAGCGTCGCCCTCCCTTCGTAGACCGTGCTTTCCGGAGATTTCATGATCACGTCGAGTCGGCTCGAGGGACATTTAAATCTGTGTTTGAGGAAACCGACCGTTGCAACGGCATAAACGAAGAAACCGGCTGCCCTTTGACACAGCGAATCGACCTGTTCGTCCGTTGGCCAATCCTGTGGTCGGTGTGGAAGTTTGGATAATTCGTGTTTGAAGAACAGATGAATGTCGCTGTGGACAATGCGAGCCTCGACGTGGTGAAGAATGAAGGTCGCCGTCCATTCCCTTAACAACGGGCCACGGAATCCACGTGAGATGTGCGTCTCCGGTCTGCTGGTGATAAAGAATTTGACTCCGGGAACCTTGGAAATCGACTTGCCCAACACGAGGAGGACCGCAGACTCTGGTTCCTCGTCTTTGCATTCATCGAGGGCGTCGATCACGATCACAGTGGAGATGTTTGCCGATAGAAGTGGTTTGAGAAGAATCTCTTGCATCTGGTTGTGGAGCGACTCGCGGAAGATGTCCGGATTCGACTGGAGGAGCGGTATGAGTAAAGATAGGAACCCTGGGTACTTCTGTGCAAGTTGGAATGCCAGTGTGGGAAAGATGAGGCGGAGATCACTGCGGTCCTCGAAGGCTCTGGAGCAGAAGAACGATGCTCCCAAGCGGCCGTTTGCGAAGACCCTCTCTGCGATGGTTTGGGCGATGGTGGATTTCCCTGTCCCGGCGAGCCCGTTTAGCCAGAAGACTGGAGACGTGCTAAAATCCTCGGTCCAGTCCTCGATCCCATTCAACACGTTCTCTCGGGTTCCCTTGAGGCACCCCTGGCGATCGTCGTGTTGGTATCCGGCCCCTTGAGCGCGGCGACACTGGTTCAATACCAGCAATTCGGCTACTCATCTATGAGTGTGTGTCAAGGAAAACCACGAATATGCCTGACCTGCATCCTATAACAGAGGGTTAACGTCTGGTGTGCAGTCAAACAATACAATCAGGGACATACAATCAATCTACAATTTTGCTCGTATAACGCTTTCTGTTGAGCAAACTGTGTGCGACCTCAGCAGACATCCAGCGACGGACGAAGCGTCTTGAGATCAGTACTGACCTGATACTCGACGATGGAATCTCTAATTTCTTCCGCACGCCCGCAAACAGCGTCCACATCCGCCTCATTTTCCTGGTACCCCGGAGCGCTGGAGCGATGAGACAGGGACTGTAACTCGTCTTTGATCCCTTCGAGAGCGCTGGGATGTGTTCAGCCGAGACGCCGCTCACAATGGATGGGTGGTACTCACTCGAACAGGACCGTTTGTCGCTCGAACTCGTCACCGCTGCCCGTGGCGCCCACTCCTACCCCGAGTCTACCCAATCGCGCAAGGGCAGACTCGATCTTTCCTCTTATCCCTGGCGATCTCTGCCAACGCGTCAGAGGGTGTCTTGAAACGCAAGGTCATCGATTTACCTCGTGGAGTTTCAAAAACACGTCCAAAGAAGACTTGGTTTGTTCAACTGTCCATCAGCCTGTATGGTGAAGATGGTAAGGGAAAACTTACAGTTATCTGAGCGATTTGATCATTCATCGATTGCTGTTGTGACATCTGTTCCAGGCGTGTTCAGCCTGCCTGATCTTGGCGAGTTTTGGTACCTACCTGGTAGATAAGGATCGTCCGCTGAAGTTGTTCGATGAGTCTTCCGACCTCTTGAGCGTCCTGCGTCTTATCGAGGAACCGGATGCACTTTCCCTTAGCCAACAAGGCCTGCGATCGTTGTGCGATATCTTCCAAGGACCTACAAAGGATTGGCCTTTCGTGGCGAGAGGGCTGATTCGACACTAACCTCGCCATCTGCGAGCGTCTCTCGACCTCTTGCTGATCTCCATTGGGATCTGCCCTCGCCAGACTCTCCAATAGTTTCGTCAGCCACGGAATAAACTGTTCAAGTTTGTCCTTGACGTCCTCACTTTGCTGGAGAGGATATGTTAACAGGGTCTCGGATCGGTTCGCTATAACATACGTCGTGGTGTTTAACAAGTGCGTTGATGCCCCCCAAACACGCTTTGAGAGGAGGAAACCAATCGGATGATTCCTTTGCGATGTCCAGGAGCATCTTCGTAGCGTCGATTATACGTTGTCTCTTCCCTGTAGAAAGTCAGTGTGGCTAAAACTGCAATAACAGTCATGTACCGTACGAGGGTGTGGTGTAATTCCTCCCCCGCTAGTCGTCGGTCGTCGTTTTCGAAGAATGTTGGACATGATTTCAGAGTCGTCTTCGGGCTGTGGAACCAGGTGGATCGTGGCTGTAGATTGAGATGCCTGTAACCCTCGTGGCCGGCGCCAGATGCCGTATCATCGCCCCGGAGCCCGGATTCGGAGGAACCGAAATGACCGACATGAACCGGTCCACACATCGAGTCGCATGGGTCTCCGTGTATCATCCACACAGTCCTAGCTCCCCTAAGAACCGTGCTTCATGTGGTTTCAAGAACGTCTCGGAGGAAGACTTGTATGGTGAGCAGCCAGGAAGTCCCGGGGACGTGGAAATTGTTATATCTGGTTCGGGGGGGGATGTCTTGGGGACGACACCGGAAGGAGAGACGATCGAGGCCGTCCACCCGTCTCGGTTTCGACTGAAGCGGCCAGCATATACATACCAGTCGGGAAGATACGAGGAGGATGTCCAGGAGTATTGCGAGTGCTAAAAATGGATCGGCCCATGAGAGTTGCGTCACTGCTTTTTTACCACGCTCGTCTATCGACTTCCGTTAGGCTACCACCGAACTACTGGTAAGTTCCTCTGTATCCACATATATATATCCTAGAGTCGTCACCCTCCCGCGCATCATCCTTCCCAAGCTCTTTTCGAGACATCTCTTTTTGCCCTCACCTCTCTCGACGGGAATTGTCAGTATTATAGGTTCGACAGTTCGGCGGGTCCCCGCGGATAGTGCATACAATCTATGAGTATCGGTATACAAGTTCGGTCAATGTGGTGGTACAATAAAGGGGGGAAAGCTGGAGAGCAAAGAAAGCGAAGGACACAAGGAACAAACAGAGGAGGGTATGATCCAGCACAACAATTAGGTCGTACCCAAGGGGAGAGCGAGAGAGAGAGAGACAGGAAGAACGATGACCTTGAAACCCAACGATATGTGAGCTATAAATCAATTTAGCACCATTACCCTGGTATTGAACCAGCCTCGGACCAAGCATTGGATCGTCAAACCGACAACCACTCATCCTCATCAACCTCAACACTATACCTCCACACGAAACCGCCAACGACGATCCTCGCGAGCAAATCGTATTCCAATTCCACAGAACCAACCGGCGCATGCTCGGAAATGTTGTCATCAAATCCCTTCCGATACAGTGGATTCGGAAGCTCAAGTCAATGTGGCTCATATCCGAAATCGACTGAGCGTGTCCTACGGGATGAAGTACGGGGTAAGGGAAACGGTAAGAGACGGCGGAGACGGCGGAGGCCGTGGAGTGCCAAGATGAAGCAATGGATAGGTCGAGGAGGACGACCTGCCGTAATCGCGTCCGATAATCTGATAAAATGGAGCGAAGTCTGCAACACTGGTGATATGGGAGATTCAGGTTCGTCGAGGCCATTTTCGTGTGATATGTTTGGGACCCACGCAAGAGTTTGCAGCTTCCAGGTCTTGTATCTGAGGCCCGTTGTAACAAACTGCTCGAATGTCTAACGTCAAACCTTCCTTGTAAGTAGTGGATATTAAACAGGCCTGAGGGAAATCGCCTACGTTTCGGCTGGTGTCCGATAAGTATATGTGCTTGATCGAGGAGGTATTCATCGCGATGCAGAAAAACCTGGTCACGTCCAGGAACGTCCACGTCCTCCCGGCACCCCACGCGAACCTCAGCGACCTCAATTGCGGCCCGAGATGATAAATCTTCTCGATTGCCCGAACCTCTTCTCTCGAACTCTGGCCACCACTAATGTACTCCAAGCGTCGTAAAGATGTGTCGCCCAATTGTGGGTGTAATAGAAGGGGTACCGTCGTGGATAATGTGTGGACAATGTGCAACACATCTTGGGCACGGACCCGTGTCGTGGTCTGGGTATCTGATAATCTTGAGAGATACGTGAATTCAAGGTGTCGTTGGGTGGAGAAGAAGCGAAGGAGGAGATTTGCACGTGAAGTACTCAAGGCGGAACTGTGCCCTCTCCGCGAACATCGCGTAAATGCGTGGTGTCGCTCGAGTATCGAGGAGTTCCAGATGATAAAGTCCCACCATCGCGCCCAGTATCTCTGCGACATGAAGTTCTTGCTGAGGACATAATCCATCGAAGGTCAGGGAAAGAGAGGTGACGAGTGGACCGAATCCTCTGATCGATCGAGGACGTACTCAACGCAACTCGGACAGAGTTCAGAGTGGGTCTCTTTGTTTTTCGGCGATGTCCGATGACTTGCTCGCTTTAGGGTGTTCAAGACGTTATCGGTGAAGGCAGAGAATTTATTTCGTATGTGCTTGGTGAACCTCTTCGTGGATTTTGAGGAACATGGGGAGAGTCCTGCGACCCCGGACTCCGGAACCCAAACATCGTCTCCTAACAAAAGCGCCGATAAGTGACTGTGATGTAGTCCTAGGTACGACAGGAATTACTCACGTTAGGGGGGGGGGTTGGACGAAACGAGGACAGGGTAACGCGGAACGAATTGGGGAGGGAAGGGGATGGATAGGTCGAAAACGCGCGCGCACGTTTCATTCCGGTTATAACAAACAAAACCAGAACCATGGGTTTCTCCATGTTACGGCTTCTGGTGAGCCTCGTGCAAAATAGCCTCCCAAAACGGCGGGACGGAACAAATAAGTGTGGCGTTGACGCGGCGTCGGTGAACAGGTAATGTTAAACCCCATCGCCGAGAGCGGGGTTGTCCACCGGGACCTTATTGTCTTGGACGAGAGAGTGTTCGGAGAACATGTTGTGAGTTCCCCTCCGAGGTGAATGAGGTGTCGTAGAAGGGAGGGTCATCGTCTGGGTTTGAGTTGTGATCGACCTGCCGCGAGAACGGGCGACAAAACTGTACATCGCCGTTGGAAACGAGGACATCTTGAGGCGTTCACTTAAACTGGTCTTTTCCTTATCTCTGCCACAACCGCAACCATGAACGACGAGTTCGATGGACCAGATGGAGACATCATCCTCAGAGCCCAAGGCCCTCCAGCTAATCGTGACTTCCGAGTTCACAAACTCTTTCTCTCCATCGCGTCTCCTGTATTCAGGGACATGTTTGGTATCCCCCAGCCCACACCAGTTACGAGGGGAGCCGATATCGAAATCATCGACGTGACTGACCCGCCACGGGCCCTTCATCTCGTTCTAAAACTCATCTATCCGTTCCCCCCACCCGACATCGACAGGTTAGACTTGCTAGTAGAGGGTCTTGTCATCACCGATAAATACAACATCGAAGGGGCACGAGCCAGATTGCGCCTGGCGCTTACCAAGTTTATCAACGATGCCCCTCTCCGAGTGTACGCCATCGCGTGCAGGTTCGGATTCGACGAAGAAGCGGAAGCGGCTTCCTCTCTCACGACCACCATCTACCTTCCCGCCCTCACAGATCTTCCCGACGACTTGAAGT
>Ga0307517_10004226_pt1 | contig 22140 bp, 33 predicted proteins | sample 23_EM_MG_FD_194515 | JGI IMG/M metagenome (GOLD analysis project Ga0307517, IMG submission 194515) | Populus trichocarpa ectomycorrhiza microbial communities from riparian zone in the Pacific Northwest, United States - 23_EM | ecosystem: Host-associated > Plants > Roots > Unclassified | place... | reverse complement strand
CCCCCCCCCCCCCCCCCCCCCCCGACAAGCCATTTATCCTTCCATGTAACCGTAGCGGTACGATCGATTAGCAAGGAGTAAAGGGATAAAACGTTGCACATACTTTGCTACCTGCATAGTTCTGGCGGAATCCCGGTCTATTATCTCCCAGCACTCATTCTCTGACAACAATACAATCGATCGAAACTGTCCAGGTATTTGTGGTAGTAAACGAGTATACATAGGAGGCGAAAAATCCTCTAGAAAGAACCATTGCGATAAAATTTGGTCTCGAAACAACTGCGCATATGCCTATGATGTGTTCCAAGACGAAGTGTTGACGGACGAAATTCATGGGGGGTTTTAGAAGGATACCGAACAGAGAAAGTAATAAGAAACAAACCTAACTGCACCCACCTGTATGCTAAAGCCCTATACTTTGAACGGTAAAGAGTAAGAGAAACTCGGAGCCTTGTTGAGATGGTGGTTTAGAATGGCGTCCAACAGTGTTGACACCGATTGCTAGTCCTGTTTTTACCACGCCCTCCGAACCGCGTCAGAAATTAGTTATGTAATCTTCGGAGTTTCAATTACCGTCGCGTCCATTCGACGCGACGAAGTAAATCTTTCTAAAGTTCTTGGAGACTAAGTGTATACATTTAGTTCAAAGACCACTAATTAAAAGAAATAAATTGAGAAGCGGAGATTTAGTTGTCCCTTTCACGGCAGTGGGCTTGACAGGAGAATCACATCACATGATCATCAACCTTGGCACAACCAGTTCCCTAACTGTCCCATATCACTGTTTTATCTCTTCAAATTTTAACACAATGTTCATTAAAACATTTTAAAGAACTTTCTATCTGAACTCTTGTTCTCCTTATCTCGTTAGGTGAGCGCATGTAAGATTACATAACAACTTTCTGACACGGTTCGAGGGGCGTGGTAAAAAACAGACTTCATATATCGTGAACCGTAGGGCACTTCACATATATCGCAGTCTGGCTAGGAGAGACTAACCGATTGCGTCAAAATGTCAGAAAGTGCTGTAAGAATAGATTAGGAATTCGGCAGTCCCTGACTCCAGCTTTGTTGAAGCGCTAATAGTGAATGGCCAGAATTTGTCTGGTCCAGGACAATAAAAGGACGAGTCTTATTAATCGGATCCTTTACCAATATTATTATAATGATTACGCTACATTTCTTTGAAATCCACATGAGCTACCTCGGGATTAGTTAGCGTGCTCTTTCCTTTAGAAGCCACGTCTGCGAATGCTTCAGTTCGAAAAGATCCGTAATGATGCTATGAAATCGTTGACGCGTAAGCCAGATCACCTGGTAAGAAAATGGAAAGAATTCGTTTACCTTGACTGACTTCCACCCCACGATGAATGCGAATCGATTTTCCCTTTCACGGACGGGACCCCAGTGTTGTCCAATCAGCTGGCCAGTACGTGCCATCGACTCGAAGAGAGACTCTAGGTCACTTTCGCTCTTCCCTTGTTGCAAACTAACCAAGAGGATCTCCGTAACTGGTGCTTCAAGAGCTTGTTCAACCCCCGAAGCAAATGGTACTATAATCACACTGATGTCGGCATATGTGCCTTCCAATGCTGGCTGGAACGTGGCGAAAGTCTTCGCATACTCTTCCTCTTTCCCAGCCGCGGTGTAGTGATCATGGCTTTCCCACACTGAGTAAATGTCAGCCCTATATGAATATCATTACCACAGGAGGAGCGCACGATTGAGAACGTAAGCAATTGTTGGTTGCTCGACCTGCCATCCGAAGTACACCCTGAATACAGGCCTTTCAAAAAGCTGGACTAGATACAGGAGTCATACGACATACTTGTTGATCCCGGAAACCTGTTTTAGCCTCCTAGCAGTCTCGTCAAGAAGTGAATGGTCATCCTGGTAGGCCTTGGTGGCCTTGAACCAAGCAATTTCAACAATGGCCATCGGTTAACAGTATTTGTGATCGGTTACACGGTCACGAACGGGTCGGTGTAGGAGATGATTTCGTAAACTCTTTCAGTGAGCTTATACTCAAGTAGCTTTGGGAGCAGGTGGGAAGTGGTCACACCAGGTAGATCTTATCGATGGGCAGGAACTTGAATTCGGTGAACGGCCGCTAATGGATAAATACTTTTATCCGCCGTTGAGTCATCACTAGATAATTATAGACTGGTCAACGCCGCGACCAGGGCCCGATATCATCTGTGAGCGAAAAATTCTCATGGCTCACAATTAATCATCGGTCCATGGGGGAAGTTATCAAGGTGTGATTAATCCGTTTCCAATGTAATCCAAACATTTTAGTTTGTTTTTTTCAGTACATAGTCATTCAGATATGGTAATCACATATTGGACAGCAAAGAACACGATCAAACAAGATACGACTAAACAGAGACTTGATTAAACAGAGAAAATCATGGAAATTGGACGAGGATTGAAGCGAACAGTGGTAAAGCGAGCAGTGGAGGAGAGACATAATTGAGGGAAAGTTGGATTAAACAGGGATTAAATACTAAGATACTAAGATTAAGTATGAATTGGCAACTTAGCAGGAGGGTTAAGAAGAGCCTTCGTAGGTGAGTTTGGGACCTAAAGGTCTGATTAGGGTGGTTCACGGTAGCCCAACTTGGGTCCGATTGTAGCGGATCATTCACCGCCCACCACTCAGTACTCAGCCTCCACGCGATTCACACCTATGCATAATATGTCGTTCAGTAGATGATTTTTCGCATCGAAAAATTTCGCTTGAACGCTGGTGTTCCCTACCTTTACTTCAAATTTTGTGCCGCTGATAGGCTACGAGGCTATTGGTTGTGGTTGGAAATGGCTGTCTCGAACAAGTGGCGGCCGGTGGGGAATTACTATGAGATGAATTCGAGGGCCAATTGTCAAGTGAACGATATGAATGATAAAGCAACAAAAGGCAAGGGGCGGCCTAGTTCCTGGTTTGAAAAAGGAACCACTATAGAAAAGGAGAGTATGTGAGTTAAAAACAGCGCATAATAAGCCCAGCTACCAGCCAGAATGTGCAGCCAATAACTGCTCGTTTTACCTCTCGGGCTGACCCGCTATCGACACCTTATCTCATTCTTTTTCGTTTATTTTGGACAAAACGAGGACGGGTTTTGCTCAACCATTTAGCTTTCGTCCGGTGCCGCCTGATTAGTTAACTAATCCTTGAAGAATTGTGTATATCGGCTCGAAAATAGTACTACGAACCGGATTAATCACGGGCAAGGATTAATCGAGCCCCTTCTCCATGCGCTGTAGATCAATCAAAAGCCATATGGTTGCGGGTGAGCGGATTGTAATACCAATGCAGGACCGGGAACATTGATAGCAGCAGAAGTGAATTGTGGGTCCAAAGTAGTAGGTGCCTCGACCACCGACGGAGTGCATTCCGATTTCCATGTCAGGCGGTTACACGCTGCGGCTTTTCAAGCGCGTATGAATTCGAAAAAACATAAATATTTGATTAATAACAGAGTAAAGGATAGCATAGATCTAAACCAGCGACCAGCCGTTGCATTTATTTTAATATTTGGAAAATGCAAACGAGAAACTCAATTATCCACCACTCTAATCCGCAAAGGCAATTGTGCACCTTCTTCCTCTCGTCCGACAATTCTGGGCTGCATCGTCGCACTAAACTTGGGTTCGATGGTTACCTTGGTGTCGTGGAAGGAAAAGTTCCGGACAAGCATGGCAAGGAGGCACTTGTATTCAAGAAGGGCTGTATGAGATGACCGTCAATCAGCGAATAAATGAGGAGTAAGAAGATAAGAAAATAGGCAAGTACCCACCCAATCGATATCCAATACACAGCCGGGGACCTTCGCTGAAGCTCATAATGTTACTCCAGCCACCCTGCATCTCTGCACGAGGCGGAAGACCCCCAGGTTCGATCCACCGCTCCGGACGGAAGGCGCGGCCGTCTTTCCATACGGCGTCGACACGGTTGATGGAGATGTTGGGTATCTGGATAAACTATAAGAGCGTTAGTCGAGCTTGCGGGGGTCAGGAAGATGATGAGGGTAAAAATGCGACAAACCTGTCCAGCTTTGATCTTTAAACTTGTCAAGATTTGCCCGAACGGCGTTGTAATAGGGTGTGCGAGGGGCACAACGTCATCTTTCAGAGCCACGCGATCCATGTAGGCGCCAGGAGGATGTACACGGAGCCTGAAGAGAAATATAACAGGTAGAATCGATGGTCAGAGAAAAAGTAACCGAGCTGAAAGAGACAGAAAATGGATACTTACCCTTCTTTCACAACCGCATCCAAATAGGGGAGTTTATCCGGGACGGTGAGGTCCTCATACGTTGGCTCACGCCCGAGGGAAATGATCTCGTCGCGCAGGCGCTGTTGTTTTTCGGGGTGCTGGGCAAGTTCAAGTAGGGTCATGTTTAAAGACCCAGCAGTCGTTTCGTGCCCCACGACACTAAAGGTTCGAGGGAGGGTAGTCGTCAGGGGAAGAGAAGGAAGTGACTAAGACAGGAATGGCTTACACGAATGTACAAATCTACGTATCAAGTATAAGAATATATTATAGAAATGGAGGTAAAAAGAAACATACGTGATCGATCATCTGCTGAGTGCTCATCTTGCCGGATCCTTCTGAATTGGCTTTCACTATAGAACGTCAGAACTCCGTCAGATTCCTATGCACATTCTACTCACTCATCAGTCCCAAAAGGTTCTTCCCCTTGTCCGACTTCTCGCTTTCGATTAGCCCCCCCTTGTCGCTGATGAACCTATCTGCGAGACGGTCGATAACAACTTTGATGTCGCCTTGTTTCTGGATGGCTTCTACGGGTATGGAAAGGATGAAGGGGAAGGTACGAAGGAAGATTTGAGCCTATATTTCGCAGCATTTGAATCAAATGGAAGCTGGAAGGATGGAAAGAGGAGGGAGACTCACATAAAATGCAGCCACTCCCATTCCTGCATTGACTTGGTCCGTCCACGCTTTTTGGATATCTTTCGCATCTTGGGAACGGCCCTGCTCAAAATCATGATTGAAACCAACCTTGCCTACGATATCCAGTCTGTGGAAATGGATTATTTAGTACGTTTTAGGGTCTCGATTTTGTTCCTTCAACCTACGTTGCGCTAGCCGTCCACTTCATCACGTTTGTGTGTAGTTCACCTCCACTCTTGATAATGGCGTCTTCAAGTGAGGAGCGGAGCTTGGCAGCTGACTCGAGTACGGCCGGGGCCATGCCACGGACGTTCGCAGGGCTATCGAAACGACGAGGATCGAGAGGATCAGCGATTGAGATGCTTCATGCGGAGAAGCGAAAGAGATTTACCTAAAAGCAGGATTCAACACTTTCCGCTGTTGTTTGTGTTCATCGCCCTCGGCCCAAACGAGGCCATGACCCAGAAGTCGCTCTACGAGGGGGCGGAAAACAGGAGATTTCACTAGGAAGATCATGTCAATTAGCCCAATACTTGATATATTATGAAAAGGAGCCGGAAACGCACCATAGTTATACGGATTCTCGGTCAACATATGGTGGATGAACCTCGGATCGGCTACCACAAGAAGGTCTGGATGCTGTAAGGAAGAATACGAATTTCGTAGATCAGGTTGACTGACGGAGAACAATGGGAAAGTTGACTCACGAAAAAGGCGCCCTTGTATCTGACAACTTGACCGTAGGTGTTGAACCATTCAGAGAACTTCTGACCTGCGGCATGCAGGAAAATCTCGCGCTCATGGCCCCAGAGCCAATGGCCGCCTGGCTGGTGTGACGAACGTCAGGATATGAATAACTGATGTTAGGTGAAAGGTAAACTTACAGGCCCCGGAACAAGACCGACGTCGCCACGCCTGCTTCTCTTCCATATCAATGAGGCAAGGATAACGCTGGTCAGCCCGAGGCCAAGTCCAAGCTGCGTATCTGTGAATGAGATTTGTTGGAGAGGGCCTAAGAACTCGGCGAACATCATTCTTCCAAGTTATGAGATAAACGTTATGGATGGGAAGAGTGGGGCTGGAGAGCAGGGTTTGAGCGACATCGCACTGTATTAGTAATGACGAAAAGCAAGACGGCCGCTCTGATGGTGGAGAAAACGGTATTCGGGTCCTGTGAAAAAATTCCCAGGAGTGGCCACTGCGCCAAGCGGAGTCTGAATCCGACTCTGAACCTTCCGAATGAAGAACAGCCTTCTGCGACGGCCGTTTTGCAGTCGCTATTTAGATGCGACAATGGCACTACCCTCTCTCTCGTCAATACCGAATTTCTCCACCTTGTTCTACATAGCGAGTTTACGATGGCCTCATATGTATCGGAGCTACTCCTCAACTCGTCGTTGAAAGAGTCGGTCTCTGTCTTCCGATATCAAATTTCTGCCATTCTCGCGGGCCTCCTCTTCATCAGCCACTTCCGCTCCAAGTCCAAATACCGCTCTGCTCACAACCCTAAAGGCCTTCCGTTGCCTCCTGGTCCACCAGGGCTCCCTATCATTGGAAATGTTCACCAGCTCCTCGGGAAGAGCATCGTCCCACTCCTGGAACAGTGGGCCAAGGAATATGGTACGTTGATCTTCAGCGACAACATAATTGATAGAGCGGGTTCTGACAAAATTTCGGTAAACTAGGCCCGATCATCCATATCCGCCTCTTTGGACTTCCAGTGCTCATCCTCAGCTCATCTCCAGTCGCGAAAGAGCTGCTCGAAACCCGTCACCAAAAATACTCCGGAAGGCCTAACTTTCTCCTGGCAAGTCATTCGATCAACTGAAATGCTTCATATTCCACAGACGCTAACTCGAACCCCACCGCGTAGGCTTCCGAGGCCATGCAGGCGTCCATGATGATGCCCTTCATCCATGCCAACGAGCGTTTCAAGCGTGTTCGTAAACTTGTGGTCACCGAGATGCGCCCCAACGCTGTCACCGAATATTTCCACCCAGTTCAGAGCGTCGAAATCCACAGGCTTGTCAACAGCATGATCCAAGACGCAAAAGATTGGAGGTCATACGTTAGCAGGGCTATTGCTTCCATCGTAAGTTATTCGCCGTAGATGGATTTGAAGGCACATAACATATGAGTCTTCTAGATTATGACGACAGTTTACGACCGCCCTATCAAGTCTGGCCGGGACGCAGAACAAGTAGTCAAGAATGTGGTCAAATTGAATGATCAGCTCGTCGAAGCTATCGAAGCAGGGAAGAACACCGTCGACTTCCTCCCATGGCTTCGCTACGTCCCCTTTGCGCCCTACAAAAAATGGGCAAGAAACTACCTCAATCTTGCGGAGAGCACGTACAAGCAGCTCATGGATGACGCCAAGGCTAACCTTGTACGTTCATTCGAGAAAAATCTTATTTAAATCGTTTAACTCACCTTCCCACCCATAAACCAGGAAGCAGGCAAACCCGCGCGCGGTATCGCTGCCCGCCTCCTGCAAAAGCCAGAAGAACAAGAAGCGGATTACAGAGAACAGTACTGGGCACTTGGTTCATTCTATCTCGCTGGCTCGGATACCCAGAACGTCAGCTCCCAAATCCTCATGTACGCCCAGCCGCTCATCCAGTTATCCTTACCATACCTCGACGCTGACGCCCTTCCTTCTACAGCATGGCACTAGCTACCCACCCCCACATCCTTGACAAATGCCAGGCCGAAGTTGACTCCGTCGTCGGCCCCGATAGGTTACCTACGTACGACGATGAGCTGCCGTACATCAAAGCCACTGTCAGAGAGCTGTTCCGCTGGCGACCCGTTGGCCCGACGGCTATCCCACACGCTAGCACCGAGGTACGTTTAAGGGCATTTTTGCCTGCCTATTTCATCCCTTTGAACTTACACAAGTCAAATGCTGACGTGACGCATTAAACAGGACGACGAGTTTATGGGATACCACATCCCCTCCGGGGCCATGATCATCCCCAACGTCGTCTCCATGCACATGGACCCTGAAATCTTTGACGACCCAGAGACGTTCAACCCCCAGCGCTACATCGACAACCCTTCCCTCCCCGGACACGTGTTCGGGTTTGGTCGCCGTGTGTGTCCTGGTAAGGCTGTCGCGGAAGAGACGATCTTCATGGTACTCGCGACGATTGTATGGGGCTTGAACGTGAGGAAGGAAAAAGACGTGAGGGGGAAAGAGAAGGAAATTAACACGGACAGAGGCACCGCTTTCGCTCCTGGAGGTGTTATGAAGCCGTATGCGTTCCCTGTCTCGATAACTCCCAGATCGGCCGAGAAGGCAAAATTGTTGGCGGCTATAGTAGAAGATGAAGGCCTTTAGTTGATCGTCGGTTGGTAGATATATCACTTCAGTAATGTGATATGATAGATTGTAAATTGGAGTATTCCAAAATAAAATCACTCATCTCTCGAGTTGCCTTCAACTTGGGATTCGTCACAAATATTTTAGCTGGATGGCCCCCGCGGCTAGTTCACAGAATGGGCTTATTGGGGGAGGAGAGTTATCGGAAGTGGGTTGGAGAGCTTCCGCTTCGCTCATATCAATTGACCTCAACTGCTAAGTACTATGATGCAAGTGCCATACATAATATATTACAAGTTTGATTTTGAAAAATGTACCTGAAACTGTTAGGTTCGTTCGACGAGGGTCTATTCAACTGTGTAGATGACTAATTGGGAAATGGCCACACAAATCCAACACTCGAATGAGTGGAATTTCGTGGGCCCCTTTGGCACTATTTCACCCCTTCTATACTAGTGTTGTCCACTACGAGATGCTGAATAAATTTGAAGAATATGTAGTCTAACTAAGATCGCCTGAATGGGTTCAAACTTCGGTAAGTACACTGTACAAGTTTCAACAGCAAGAGGGAACTGATGAGCTATATACACAACCATGGCCATATCTTCAACGGTGTCCCTCCCTCCTCCGCTGACAGGAATGTTATGGACTAAATAGTGAAACACTAAATATCGCTAGCTATTGACCGTCCTTAGCAACCTGAATTACAACCTTCCCAATATTCCTATGCTGGCTAAAGTACTCATATGCCTCTCGGGCCTGTTCAAAGGGGAATACTCTATCAATGACAGGGTGGATCTGGGATGCGGCAAGGAGGCGATTCAGATCTTCGAATCTGAGGAAAGCAGGGGTGAATTCCGTGAGCATTTAATTCCGAACCGACTTTCAGATAAAAAGACAAACTCACTGTGCCCTCGATCCGACCTGTACTCCGTGCAAGTTCAGCGATTTCTGAATGATAGGTACCACCATCGTGCTGGTGTCTGCGAGCTTTACATATGTTGAAATTCAATGCGAATTAGGTTGTGAAGTTGAAAGAAGGACGACGCACCCCAGCCTGTGCGCCGATAACGTGCATATACCCGCCATATTTGAGTACATCGAGTGATTTAAGCCAAGTCGTAGGGCCAGTAGTTTCTATGACGTGGTCTACTCCTTCGCCGCCAGTCTAGAGTGCATAGAAACAGCGATGCAGTAAGTAGATAAGAATACAAGGCAATGCCAGATAGGACTCACCAACTTTAATACTTCCTTCTCCCAGCCTGGCTTCGTCTTATAGTTAACACCATATTTTGCTCCGAGCTTGCGGGCAATGTCGAGTTTGGCATCGGAGGAGGAGGTGACGATCACTGTCGCTCCTGAGGCGTGGGCCAGTTGGATTGCGAAGCTATGGCCGAAGGTGGAAAAGTGGGAGAAAGGGAGAAGACCAGCGTCAGGCATAGAAATAGAAAGAATAGAATAGATGGATGCACGCACATTGCAACGCCGCCCGTACTCTGAACAAGGATGGTATCACCTGCTTTGAGCGGTCGTCCGCTGCCAGTAAGGGCGTTGTAAGCCGAAAGAGCGGCGCATCTTCGTCGAAGAATAAAAGTCAGTAATAAGTATACCACCCGGGTTGGAAAAATTAGAGCAAATCACTATCATCCTTCAGGAAGAATAAGCGAGGAAATGGAGGAGTACTGGCGGGACGGGGAGCAGGGATGATGGTGACTCAGATCGGGGGTGTAGAATAAATGATGGATTGTAAAAATAAGAGGATGGAGACACTTACGGTAAGGTAGATGCCTCTTCGTACGAAAGGTAATCCGGAATCTGCACGAGGGACTACCAGAACAAAGGTTAGCAAACTGTTGACAACTCATGGCAAATTACTTGAAGGCCAGACATATATCCCCAGGAAGGAAGTCGGACGCGGTAGTAAAAGTAGGAAAGCAGAAGATCGTCCACAGTTTCTCCAAAACGAGTCAACTGAGGGGTTGGCGCTCGGTCGCTTCCATATTGCCCTCCCTCTCTCTTGGAAGATCTCGAATAATGTGAATACTGACATGTTCCGGGAATACCCGATACTCCCCCAAAACCCCATCAACCCCACCACTCAGTCCAGTAGCCTTTATCGCTTCGTTTGGAGGACCGTAGAGGTGGTCCAACGCGAAATTGGGCGAGACACGGTCTCCGGGTTTAAACTTCGACTTAGATGACCCAGTAAGGATAACTTTGGCGGCACAGTCGGAACCAGGAATCACAGAAGGCTTAGTTGGGATTGGAGAGACTCCCTTTGCTATGACCACGTCGCGGAACTAATGAAAACGAGTGTTTAGTTCCATTTCTTTACTTTTTCGCATGAATGTCTGTACGTTCAAACTAACGGCATACACCTTGACGAGGACTTCTCCCTCTTTCGGGGACGGTACGGGCCCATTTTCTAGTGTAAGGTCATGAAAGCCTGTTGTCTAGTATGTTGAATTTATTTAATCGGTATTTCGTGAAACTAGCAAAAGGCGAGAGGCACCTTGTGAAGACGATATTCACGTGCGGTAGCTGGGATTTCTTGGGAATGAGCCATTTCGAAAATACAAAGCAGTGGAAGAGCACAAGAAGAGCAGCTACACGAGGACAGAGCCAAGCCTTGAAATCGAAGCAGAACTCGGCCATACTCGGCGTAGTTGGTAATGTTGGCTGATTGATCTGTGTCATTTAGCTGGTTAGTTGATGACCGTTCCGGAAGTTCCGAGGACCAATTAGGCACGTGTCATTGCGCTGCAGTGGTTGTAGTGTGGTTGTTTGCGTTTCGTTACATCAAGTCGGGCATCTTCCATTCAGCTATTAACGACTTTTGAATGTCAACGATGGCCTATTTCAACAGTTGACTCACTATATACACGAAGATGGCCATATATTCAACGCTGTCCCTCCCCTCCACTGACCGGCATGATATGAATGAACGCTGACTCGCTACGAGTGGCTGTGGGTTCGGCCCAATCTTACACATCGTAAGGTCAGTACATGTCTACACGGCGATGAACAAATATTCACCTTCTCTGGCCATATATCAGCGCTACTCTACTCCTTCGGCGACAACTAAGACGAACCAGCAGATGGTTAGACTGGTGCTCTAACCGCGCAACCTTCGATGACAGGGAGTTGGCGAACTTGTACAGCACGGCTAGCAAATAAGATGTAGACTGTGTCTGCCACGTTTCATCAACAAGGACCCGCCTGGCGTTGACACGAGGCGAGGGTTGTCCTTGCAGAAACGTTTCGGCGAGCTACAACCTCTCCTTTACCAATACTCAACCAGAGTCATTCACTTCCCGCCTATTACACTCATCCTCCCCTCTCTCTCACCTCCCCGCGCAAATAGACCACATCCGTACGTCCAGTGATCAGCGGGGGGGCACAATATAGGGAGAAACTAAGAATGGGCGTTACCGTTGGACATCACGAAAATCTGTATAGCGTGGGCGGTGATGACGACGACGACAGCTAGGTCAGTCCACGTTCACGCCGCAACGAATAAGTGCTTACCGTCTGTCATCATTCCTTCACAGCCCTTCGCCACATTCCTACTAGGAGCTCTGTCCGCACAAGCTTCGAGGACGGGGCGTCCAAAACCTCCGCAGCATGGAAAGGGATTCGGAATGAAGAGAAATTAGCTAGGATTTCGTCAACAAGACTGAAAGCAGCAACGACAAAAGGCAGACGATGTAGGTTGTCTCGGGAGGAAGACCGTGGCGAGTTATTACTATCCTTTGTCTGTACGCAACCGACACTCACCATGGCTCATCACTCTGCATCTGTCGGCACGAATCCGTCTGCGCTATATTGCCGCCACAAATGCGTGAGTGGGCTTCGCCTAGCGACGTTGGACGCGGCGACGGAATAGCAGGCAAGCGAGCAGGGTGATATCGACCTCGTCTATGAGACAAGGTGAGTCTAGAAAATTTCGACTTTCCCCTCGTTAAGCCGAATCCAATATTACTCATATTCATCAGGGTTGTCGAACCATGCGCGCGGTAAGATAGGTACATCGCCAGAGTCTCACATCGTTGGCAAGCAATAACTGACCAATTAGTAGACGAGTTCGCAACCGTGACGCAAGGGCTGGGCTTTAGCGAGCATCGGTAATAGCCAAAAAGGGGACGGTGTCGAACGACTGAGTGATATCGGTATCGACGACAAAGAAAGCTACTCGAAACCTTGATCTCGACAGTATCACGCCTACAATTACATAATGAGCAGAGGGGACACAGTTGAAGTGCTGAAAACGGGCTACTTTACAAACACAGTGGGTTTAAATATAATAATATGTAGTCTTCGAGGCTTGAAGATAACCTTCAATATTGAACAAGGCCGAGAAGAAGTGGAATGAGACGAGCGACGAAAAGTCCAAGACCAAGTTGCTATCGGATGGAATAAATTGTGTCCATAAGCGAATATTCCCATAGGCGTAAGATTTTTTTTTTTTTGTGAACAACGAGAACCCTTCCTTGTTCTTCGGACACCGGACAAAGTGCTTCAAATAGGCTAGAGTTTGAGGGTCAAGGAGCGCAATTGACTCGGGCTTCGAAATATTTCCATTTATGGTTCGCGGCGTGGCGCCTGTCAATGGCGCCGCAGCGACCTCTTCGTCCTTCTGACACAATTTCTTTTCTTTTTTTTATTCTCAAAATATCACTTTGCAGAGGTGCGCTCTCGTTGATCCAAAACAATCTTTACATTTGGTGTATTAGATCTAGATGAGCTTTTATCATCTAATAATCAGTACGTAGCCAATCGGAATTTGCGTTTAAGTAGAAGCCGTTTGAACTTCCATAACATATTGACGTTGGAAATTTTCAAGGAGAGGTATAGGCTTAAGTAGTAGTGGTGGAAGTGGGAAGTGGAACTCGGAAGCGTCTCGAGCTCCACTTGTTAGCGCCTTGGACCCATGTAAAAATATCTAAATTTTATTATAAGCACTATTTATATTGCTGATATATAGAAAAAGCTTTCAGGCTACGTTTCTTAAGGACCACTGATTGTATCTTGAATATAGAATGCCCAGTGTTTGAATCCCAGTTGTGCGCCTCAAAAATTTACTCAATTTGTCGCTGGGCAGAGGCCGACGAATAGCTTTGCAACACAATATCCCTTTAGCTCTTGCAGTATCCTCTAAGGCGAAGAGTTATGTAGGTGTCCCAATCTAAATTTCTGGCAAATCATATTGAGGGTTTCTCACTTTGTAAAGACCGCCAAATCTCTCTTGCATGGGACGAGCCGATTCCCCCGAGGAATTCGGATGTGGGCCTAAGTTACGCTGCCTGAATCTCTCTCAAAAGCAGAATGGAGCTTACATATTGCGGTGAATATAGGTCAAATCGAAGTCAAATATTGCAGAAATTACTCTATTTTCTTCGTTGCTTGAAATAAGGACAATGTGTAATGGAAGGCGCAGGCCCTCTACTTCAAATCAACGCTAAATTTTCCAGCAGCCGCAACATCTTTCTGGATAGCCTCCAACTGCCCAGACACCACGGCAATCACATCGAGGCCTAGTTGTACCCTCAGGCCAACCGTGTTGTCGTAAGCGATGTTGCGAATTTCCCGGCCACCCTTCTTAGGGTCGGCAAAGTCGAGAGGGCCAGCGAGGTACTCCCTGACAGACTTGGTGACAGTGTCGGGAGCGGTGTATGCTGGGTGCACTGGGACGGTGACTAGGGATTCGGATTTAACGCCGCGAGTATCAAACCCTCCAATCTCGAGAATGGTGACTTTGATATTCCAGGATGGGTGCAGTTCTTTTGAGAGCGCTTCAGAGATACCCTCAAGAGCGTGTTTACTATGTGATCGCGTTATTTTGTGGTTAGGAAGGGAGGAAGGAGTCAGGAATACTCACCTGGCACTGTAGTACCCGATTCCGGCCATGCCTGTAAAACCCGCCATGCTGGATGCCTGCAAGAGTCGACCGCCAGAGGGCTTGTTGACGTCACGGAAGACACGAATAGCCTCACGGGCAACATTCGTCGACCCCCAGAAGTTCACCTCAAATACACCCCGAGCAACGTCATCAGGGGTGCCTTCGATCTCGCCAAGTGAGCCATAACCAGCATTGTTGTACACCGCGTCTACACGGCCAAAAGTTTCGATGGCCTTGGCGAAGGCGGCCTTAATGTCCGCAGGGGACGTGACGTCGAGCTTGACGACGAGGAGCTGAGAAGCGGGGTATTTGGCGGAGAGGTCGGAAATTGCTGAGGGCTTGCGCAGCGTGGCCACGACTTTTTCACCTTGTTCAAGAAGGTGCTCGACGGTGCCGCGCCCAAGGCCGACGGAAGAGCCAGTGACTTCAAGTGGAAAGGTTAGAACACTATAGAAAAATATGTAAAGTCTTACCAAACCAGACTTTGGGCGAAGACATTGAATTGGGTCGTTAGACTTAAGAGTCAAATACAACAGTGAAGTAGATGGCACCTTTGCTGAGTTCTGAACCCCCCTATAAGCACCTCTTGAGCGCTTCTTTGATCGCTCTATGCTGGCCGTCGACCTGATCGCTTACTGACCGCTTACTGTACTATACCATCCAATTCGATTCCATTCTTCGGTCACATGACTTTTTGCAGGAAATCGCATAAATGGAGAAAAACAAAACAACAATGTTACCGATTCTCACGTTATTTTGAGCACAAGTATCTTACCAATCCTTGGTAATGATTACTCATCGAACTGTGCTGTTTTGCTCCAATTGCAAGATTTGGTATGAACTTAAATGGAATTGCGTACATTCGACTCCCTCATAACGCATACCCCTCGGAGGACGGCCCAGGGTATGGGTTATCACAGCTATGCTAAAAATAGATTCAATTTTCAAAAAATCATGGGAAATTTTGAGCATGATAGGGGACAAACTCGCGGTAGGGTAGACTATGACCGGATCGTAGAGTGTCGCGGGTTATACCTCCTGAAAATCACCTAAGAAAGACAGGTCCGACATCATGAGAACCCTGTGAAAAGCATGCCTTACGCCTGTGAGGCCGAAAAGGCAACTGTGCGGTTGCTGTGCGGGTCAAAAGGCTCATTTGAGCAACTTCCTGTCGCATAAGTAATACCTATGATAGGAACCTAAGTATATTCTACCCATATGGTACCTAAAACCTATGGCTTTGCGACAGGAGGGGCATGGATTATGGATTACTAGTATCGCGTTGGTATCGCGGCTGCATGGGTCTTGGTATGAATTTGCCTGCAAACTAACTTGCTGGATTGAAAAAGGTACGGACTATCATGGAGTATGGGTTATCAGGACTATGTATCACGAGGGAGTCGACTGTACAGGATAATCTCACTCCCAACGAATGTTTTTACCGCCCAGAAAATCGTTATGTAATCTGCGGCGTCTCAATTCGTTGCCCTTTTCATTTAACGACATCACATGATCATTGCCCAGCAACATCCAGTTTCCCAACTCTCCCATATCACCGTTTTATATCTTTGCTCCCCTTATCTTTAGGTGAGTGCGTCTACATTTTCAAAGTCTGAAGATTACACAAAAACCTTTTGACACGTTTCGAGGGGTGTGGTAAAAAACGGACACCATATATCGTGAACCGTAGGGTGCTTCACATGTGCGAGAGATTAACCAACTTCCCACTGAGGCGAGTTCTTCTCATATTGCAAGATTTGCAAGATTTGGTGCGAGCTTCCATGGAATTGAGTACATGATACTCTCATAACCACTCCTCAGATCCAAACCAATTTCCCAATGCGCTGAATTCTGCTCCGATTGCAAGATTTGGTGGGAGCGTCTATGGAATTGAATACAGTATCCAATCTTCGATAATTATTACTCATCGAACCAGAGTAACCATCCCAGTCAACTTATACCTCACTGCGCCTAGTTCTGATTCGATTTCAAGATTTGGCTCCGTCCTCTTCCTTTAGTTGATCTGCTACGGCCTTTGTGTTTTCGAAATGGTTCAGTCCCCGGATATCCCAGCGACCACACGTGAATATCGTCTTCACAAGGTGCCTTTCGTATTTTCTAGTCTTACGAAATATATATTAAATGAGTTCAACACACTAGACAACAGGCTTTCACGACCTTACGTTAGAAAATGGGCCCGTCCCTCACCCGAAAGAGGGCGAAGTCCTTGTTAAGGTCTATGCCGTTAGTTTGAACGTACAGACATTCATTCCAAAACTCAAATATCGTCGAACTAAACACTCTGTTTGATTAGTACGCCGACTTGGAAAAAGCACAGGGAGGGTTTCATTTCCCAATGAAACCTTCTGTGATTCCTGGCTCCGACTGTGCCGGCAAAGTTATCCTTACTGGGTCATCTACCTCTAAGTTTAAACCAGGAGACCGTGTCTCGGCCAACTTTGCGCTGGACCACGTCTACGGTCTTCCCACCGAAGCTACAAAGGCCACTTGCCTGAGTGCCAGGGTTGATGGGGTTTTGGGGGAGTATAGGGTATTCCCGGAACATGTCAGTAGGTTTTCTATTCACATTATTCGAATCCTCCAAGAGAGAGGAAGGACAATAATGAAGAGACAGAGCGCCAGACCCTCAGTTGACTCGTTGCGTTGCTTTCTGTTGGGGGAACTGTCGACGAGTTCTCTACTTTCCTTTAAGTTGTTTTACGATTTAGTCCTTCCCTCCTGGGGATATATATATCCGGCCTTTCAGCAATGGGTTGTCAACAGTTCGCTAACCCTTTTTTTTCGTAGTCCCTCGTGCACATTCCGGACTACCTTTCATACGAAGAGGCATCTACCTTACCGTAAGTGTCTCCATCTTTTATTCCTCTTATTTTCATGCTCCATCATTTCTTCTATCTCCCCATTTGCTCCCTCTTTCCTCCTCCTGAACGGTGATAGTGATATTCTCTACTTCTCCAACTCGGGTGGTATTTGTTACTGACCTTTTATTCTTCGACGAAGATGTGCTGCTGTAACAGCCTACAACATCCTCACTGGCAGCGGACGACCTCTCAAAGCGGGTGATACGATTCTTATTGACAGTATGAGCAGTGTTGGAATGTACGTGCATTCCTCTAATCAATTCTTTCCCTTGTTATGACTTATTTTGGCCTTCCTCCCTTCCTCCCATTTTTCCTCCTGACCGTGCTTACGTATAATTTCCCCATTCCTTCCCTCCTCTATGACCATAGCTTCGCAATCCAACTGGCTCACGCCTTAGGAGCGACAGTGATCATCCGCTCCTCATCCGAGGCAAAACTCGAATTTGCCCGCAAGCTCGGTGCAAAACATGGCATTAACTATAAGACACACCCAGATTGGGAGAAGGAGGTATTAAAGGTGGTGAGTCCTAGTTACGCCCGCTTCATAGATACAGATAGCTTCTGCATTCCTTCCGGCAATGGGCTTTAATCTTATCTATTTACTAAATCGCGTTTTCTATGCCCACTAGACTGGGGGTAAAGGGGTAGAACACGTCATAGATACTGGCGGCCCTGTGACTTGGCTTAAATCACTCGATACGCTCAAGTATGGCGGGTATATGCACGTTGTCGGCTTATGGGGTGGGGTGCGTCTTCCATCTTTCAACTTCCCTCTTCCTTTCGCCTTCATAACCTGACTCGCATTGAATCTCAACATACGTAAAGGTTGAAGGCCCCGCAGACACTGGCATGATGGTGATACCGATCATCCAGAAATCGCTGAATTTGCATGGAGTACAGGTCGGATCGAGGACACAGTGAGTTTGTCTTTCTTCCGTGATTTTGTCCGAAAGCTGGCCCGTGATTAAACGCTCACGGGATTCACCCATGATTCTCCTAGATTCGAAGATATGAACCGCGTCCTTGCCACATTCCAGATCCATCCTGTCGTTGATAAAGTCTTCCCGTTTGAACAGGCCCGAGAGGCATATGAGTACATGAGCCAGTACAGGCATGTTGGGAAGATTGTAATCCAGGTTGCTAAGGACTATGAATAGCTATCTCACTTGGGAGGATCCAATATTTAGTGCTTAACCTGCATGAAGCTCATTGTAATAATGTTGTAAGGAAATGTTGGGAGTGGATAGATCATGGGTTTAATCAAATAATGCGTCCCGTCATTGTTTGGCGCTTGTTCAACGTATTAAGGACAATGAACAGCTAGCTCACTTTGGAGGAGCCAACATTTAGTTCTTAACCTGTTTGAAGCTCATTGTAATAACGTTGTGAGAAAATAGATAAGTGTGATAGATGGCAAGCTGGTCAAAGCTGGCGATAAGCATTGGTTGATTGCGCCCCAGCGTGTCTTTCATGTTGGTATTCGAGTCCCATCAGCTCCAACTGATGGCTTGAAAAATGTCTTTGAACCTACCACCTCACTACACAATTACCACTTCTTTTCTGGTGCTGCTCCGCTTTCACTTTTTTTTTTTACTAGCTGCGGTACCCCGTCGAGCCGTCTTGTTTCCTATCATCGGTTCGAATTCATCGGTTCAAGTTCATCGACGAACAGTGGACTCCCCCTAGCATCTCCGAAGACCGCCACAAGATCTGTACATGAGCGTCGTTGCTCGGTTCACCACGCCACGAAATGGAGCCTCACCGACATCGCCTTTTGGGGTATTCTGGGTGCTCAGATGCGAGATGACGCACTCATCTTAGTCACGCCGTCTATTTTCAATCTCCACCTCTCATCCTATCACACCGCCGCTTTGTTCCACCAACGCCACCACCTCGATACACCCGATCTTCGCCAACTTCATCATGATGTATCCTTCAAATGTACACTCAGCCTCACTACCCCTTCGCCCGTACTGATCAAATACCACGCTAGTGCAGAGACGAAACTATCGCAGTTGGGCCCAAGGCCAGCCCCCCTTTAAGAAAAGTAGATAACGCGAACCTCTAGCGTTCGTGTTGTTATTTATCCTCATTTTCCCCTGTTGCTTGTGACTCTGAGTGACATTTTCCTCTATCCCAAAGCGAAGACCAAGATGCCGCATTCCACTAACCCGCAGCCTATCTACCCTCAACCTACCTAGGCGCTCATCCGCCTCCTCAATCATAACCACCGGAAACCCCACTTCCGTCCTCTCCATCAGAAAAAGTACCCACTGGGGTAGCCTGGTGCCCTGCTAGGCCCCGACCGCTCATTTAATAACGCCTATGATAATGAATGCGACAGTGTCAATTTATTGCTGGATGAATGATGGAGAAAGGGGTAACCCGCTGCAGGAGTCGGGTGACTGGGCTGGAAGGATGAGGCCCTGGAGTGTAACACCACCACTGATCACGGAATGAATGTCGGAACCTTCTCGAATTGATAAGTCTAGTACCCACATTCGCAACGCGCATCGATACTGAGTCGTGCTGACCCTGAAAACATTCAGTTGAAACCCAGACTGAATACCACGCAGGCACTTTACGGGAAATTTTCAGAGAGCTTCTACACAAGCGAATCTTAGCTCTTAAATTATTTTAGCAAATACTCCACTCTAAACTATGTACGTTGTAGAAGTGGGTGGTTATACGTACGGACAGTTAATCTAAACACTTCGTTTTAGAAGGTTGTGAGCAGCCTTTCAAAGTCAGAGTCCTTTCTCCACCATCTCGACAGCAAATTCAAAATAGCCAATGGGCCATTGAAGAACGCCATTCAGCCCTAAGATATCGAAAACTAAGTGCACATTTTTTGTGCATGACAGGATAAATGTGTATAAGGCATCCAGTTCTGCGAAAGGGAGGTCGTGGTTGATGGGTGGTCGAATCCTGAGAATGATATCTAACTGTCGCGTTGGCGAATCCCAAGCAGAAAATCATTGTTGAGCTCAACATGGGAAAAAGTTGTCCGGTAGGAAGCGAGAGCGACGGCTAACTTGATATGAGCAACTGGACGACTAACTACCAAGAACTTGAGCGGAAGCTGGTTTCGGGCCACAGTGGAAGCAAGGAATTGTATCAAGTTGGTTTGGGCTCCTTTATCCAGGCACTCGTCTATGACGACCACTCGGGGAGATTTCCCAGGGAAAAAATAACCTTGGTCTGCAAGGAGTCGAAGGTGTTCAAGGACGAGCTTCGTGAGCTGTACCTCAATGGAATATGTAAAAATGAGGGGATCAGCCTCAATGGCGATTTTTATGAGCTCGTCGGTGCTGGGAATGGAACGAGCAACACAGTAGACGATGTTGGCGGCCAGGGGCTCCATTGTATTGCGTTTCGGATCTGACCGAAAGAAGAAACTGGCGAGGAGTGCCTGCGCTTGGCAGAGCTCTGCAACTCTTCTGGCGATGGCGGTCTTGCCTGCGCCGGCGGGACCATATGGAAACCGGGACTGTCAAGCTTCGAAAGGCTTAGACAAACATGTCTCGGATGGTGATGCCGGCTTTGTTGACATGTAGAAATATATTTAGATTGTCAGGACCTCGGAGACATCGTGATCATCATGATGCGCATCAGTAACGCTATCACCTGGGGTTATGTGGGGCTGTCCAAACAAACGAGAGTTATCCTTCATGGTTAGCTCACGCTGGCGCCTTAATTTTTTTTAGAATATACTGGTCGTCACTGAGGCACTAAAACTATTTTCGTGCAAAACCATCTCAATTTGAGTGAGTCGTCTTTTTTTTGTGACACGTGATCTGTGTCTAACGGGCGATCAAGTAGTGCGATCAAGTAGTGCCTGGGTGCTATGTGCTAATTCATGTCGTAGAGGGCTCCCCTGGAACCAACTTTCTTTCATATTACACACCATAACATTTACATGATTCTTACGCAAAAAAAGCTATAGACGGGTTTCCTATCCCCTGCAATAAAGGATTTCATGCAGCGGCAGAGGCACAAACAAATGTAAACAAGTGCGAAGAATTTGCTCAATATTGTGCATCATGGTCTCCAAACTAAATAGGGACTCGTAAAAATTTGTGGTTGAATAAATAACATTTATAGCTTGCTCTAGGTAGAAAATTTGGACCTTAGTCATCCGTCCCTTGTCCTAACCAGTGCTGTTCACCATTCATCTCCTTCCTCCACATTAGGTGGGTCTTCTTCATCAGTAAATGCTACCTCCACTACCTCAAAGTCGTCGTTAGTGTCATCCATTTTGTCTAGCTGCTTCTCCAATTGTGTATCTAAATATGTGACAGTTTAATAATCAATCTAATATCTTCACAGTGAGTCTGAAGGTGACATACCAAGCCCAAGACCATTGTTTACCCCTCCCATGTAGTAAGCGCCATCAGGCCCAGGATTTTCCAGTCTACCGTGAAGCTCCATCCCAGCTGGTGGTTCCACATCTGCAACATTACCCTCATCATCCAAGAGATTGAGGTAAACTTGCAACTGTTCAATGAAATCCACAGTGTCGTCCAAATGCTCGAAACGATAAACCAACCTGCGGTATATTTCCCAGATGTTGATATTTGGCCTACCCATACTTTCGAAGAAAATGCCAGCGTACTCGCCGAACTCAGGGGGCACAAGTTGGAACACCGGATTATCTGAAGGCGCAAACTCTTGTCGCACATGGTCAATGGCTGCTTGCTCGACTTGAATCTGAGGAATATAAATAAGGACAAATGCATGTAAAATTCAAGGAATTTTACCTTGAAGTCGAGACAACCATACCACTCTGGACTGTGATAAATGTCATTCGGGACACCATGGGGAAGAATTTTATTGCGGTCTGCTCGTTTTCGGGTATTGTTCACCCTATCAGCCCAAGCATCAAGCTCAGATTGAAGGAATGGAATAAAAATCCATCGGAATACAAGGCTGGATTTTTGGTTAAAATAAAACACTGCATTCTGAAAGGTTTGAAGACCTACATGTCAAGTGGGGCGATTTGTATCATACCAGCCATTAGTAGTGCCTGGGGCGAAGATTGTTGATGGTGATAGCGAGCACCTTGGTTATCTTACCTATGATAAGAACAATCTCCTTGGAAAAGGCACCTTCAAGACTG
>Ga0307517_10004225_pt1 | contig 22143 bp, 23 predicted proteins | sample 23_EM_MG_FD_194515 | JGI IMG/M metagenome (GOLD analysis project Ga0307517, IMG submission 194515) | Populus trichocarpa ectomycorrhiza microbial communities from riparian zone in the Pacific Northwest, United States - 23_EM | ecosystem: Host-associated > Plants > Roots > Unclassified | place... | reverse complement strand
TGATACCCAACGGTGGAGTATGGGGGAGTATTATATGGGCATGTATACGGGTGGCACCCGTAGGGGGAGTGTTGAGTGTAGTAGGGTACGGGCAACCACCCTAGTAGTGTTGTGGAGAAGATAGGACAGCGTTGAGGGTAAACCACTAGTTGCGCACACATGTTTGTTAGTCCTATTTAGTTAGCAGCGGCGCGCATCTGAGAATAGAACAAGTTCTCTCACATCCACCACGTCCACCCATCCAACAACATCAGCAAAAAAACAGTACCTTGCATTGTGTCTCTCGCTGCTCAGCCTGTACGCCGGATCCAGGGGCTTATAACGTAAACTCCTGTTCTTGGTGCGTCCGCCCCGGCTCATTGTGTCTGGAAGTCAAAGGGCGGTGTCCAAGGCATCCAGACGGGCAAGTCAGCGTCCGGACGTATTGGACCCAGCCCTTTTGCGTCCTGACACATTTGCCCTCCCCTGGGGCAGCCACCCCCCTGATACTCTACCTCTAGCGCCCAGCCTCTTCTTCCCTTTGCTCCGAATGCACCCGTTCCCTTGCTGCACTTTTGCCGACGTCTTGCTGCCGCGACATCCCTCCTTGTGGCCTCTGCCCCCGATACGCCCGCCTGCCAGCTTTCTTTCTATGATACCCTCTCTCCTTTAACCCCATCACTAACCACTCCCTGAATCCATTTCTCATCCGGAACCCCACCAACAACACCTCCACTTCTCCCACACTCCCGGATTCCCTCAGGCCTCTCGCATAGTCGGCGGACGTTTTCCCGTCATTACTTCCTTCTCTATCATGCCTTCCAATATGTTCAGCCTTTCCTCCTCCACCCTCTGATCTCAGCCCCTCTTCTCCCATATCTGGCGGACGTCTCCCCTCTCTTGCCCTTTCGTGTGGCTTTCTCTGCCGCTCTCCACATCGTATCTCGTCTACTCCCTACCCCTCGCAACCTCCCAGGCCTCTTACCTTCCGCGCGCGGGCTCCCACCGTCTTCAACGGCCTCTTAAAGTGCTCTCACGGGCTTCCACCATCTTCCCCAGCTACTCACAGCCCCCCAGACGCATTCCTGTGCCTGTCAACCTACAGCTGCCCACTAGACGACTTACTCAAGCCTGCGCAGTTTATAACCATCTGCCCGACACATTCCCATGCCTTCCGAACCTACAATTGCCCGCTAGATGACTTACGCATACATGTGCGGCTTATAACCATCCGAGCTATTCAATTCTCGTGCCTTTCCCGCCCACCCACTCGCACACTACTATTGTTTGACCATTCCTGACCCTTTTAGCAAGCATAATTTAATTTAATTTTATTACATATCTATACACGATCAGCGAGTAGTGATAAACCCATTCTCCCTATCCTCTTTATCGGTTTCTTCAACATGTGATTCCGCCTCCCCACAGTCTTGAATCTGTGCTGCACCAACCAGTGCTCCCGGATTGGGGTTATGTTCTCGCTGCGGCTTGTGCCGGCCATGTCCTCCTCGGGTATCCACAAGGCTGCCAGCAGCCTCCAATTCAGCCAGCTCCGTATCACTACCAAACTCATGCCTCAATGCGTCCTCACCATTGTCAAATCCTGCCGTCTGCTCAACCCACTTGCCCCGCTCCTTCCCAAGTCTGGCCTCCAATGTCGTCCTTATCCACTCGATTATTCGAAATTGCCAAACTCTTCCTGTTTTGCCCCAGGATCTTGTCTGACATTCCAGCAGGGCGATCTCTCCGTTAGCTCACCTTTCACCCAACTAGATTACTGGCTGTTTTCAAACCTATCTGGATACCCAGGCCTTTGGTGGATCCGGACACTTTCGAAACCTCCCGTACAAATTGTTTTTCTTACCCCGGGAAGTGGCCCTTGTGAAAGCCACATTATCGATACCAATAGCAGTCCGCCAACATCCCAGTGAATGACAGAATATAGTGGCTGTCAGACCGATAAACGGGCCATGGATCCTATCCATGAAATCCTCATCCGGCATGACTTTCCTTTGTGGGTGAGACTAATATTAAGCCAATATCACAGCCGCAATATGGGGTGCTAGGAATCTAGGAGAAATTGGCTCTCTGCTGGATTAGATCGATTTACTCTTACTCCGATTAGAAACAATCCCCACAAATGTCAAAAACATACCGCAGAGCTGCCCGGCGGGCAAATGAACTTATCCTCTGCCAGTAGGTATTCTACTCTTGGTGCGCAGGTTATAGGATCCTCAATATTGAGCTTCTAGAGTTCTGTTATAGCCTTCTTTGCTGTCTGCAGATACTGAGATCAGCATCCGCTATGCTTTGCCCGGATCTGCAAATCCATGACCAGCGGCCACTCCATTTAGTCTAGGATAGGATGTTGGTTATCGATTAAGGGTAACTTACCTGGTCATTTGAGGGCGGGATAGCATCAAGAAAGACGGGAAAGACAAATTTGGTCCGCGTATCGGTCCAACATGTGCGGACCTCTTCGGTCAGGGTAATTGGGTCCGAAAACAGATTGACAAAGAGTGTCCAGTCGCACATCGTGTCACGCGATCTGACTAGAATGGTATGCTCAAGTCCGGTTGCCATATTTCACCTACTGCTGGCTTGCTGTTCTCCGCTATCCAATTTCCGCACTGTTGGATCTGGGTGACTTGGGGTTATCACCGGCATCACAAGGGGATTCAAGTCTGTGGGCGAATGGGAGGAAATGGCAGATATAACACAGTTTTGGCTAACTCGTACTTAAGCAGACGTTCTCCGTCGGGGATAAGTAATCCTCCTTCTGGAATTCTGGGTATTCTCAGGGGTGATTGTCAGTATCGGGCGCTGCGCGCTAAGGATCTCAAGCCCAATTGGTCTTTGCGCTCCCCAGGCTGATGGATGATCCATATTATCCCCATGCTGGCCTAACTCGTTGTCCTCACTCTCCTCACTCTCGTCACTCTGGCTATCATTACCCTCATATTCTCCATCATTAGAGTCTAGAGTCTCCTCAGCTCACTCTAAGACCTGCAGCCGGTTGTACAGGACAGGCTCTGGTACCTGGAGTCGTGAAGAAGCTGGCTCCCGCACGGCATCCCTCGTCCTACCTACAACGGACCCAGCCATAACAGACTCAACACTGGGTGATATTATAATAGTTAATCCGTCCCTGGACCCAGATTCCCACAAACCTCCACGAAGGACCTCTCTTTGCCTGTGCCATTCCTGCCTCAATGAACGTGCTTGGTCCGCCATAAGCTCCCGCTGTTGTTGTAACATAGTATGCAGGTGAATAGTGATAGAAGAGAATTGCAGTGTATGACGTTGAGGTGCAGGTGCTGTCAGGAAGCTTCTATTGGTAGGTAGCTAAGGGCACGATATGGGGTGTGAACTTGGAAGATCAAAATAGTTGGCCCAGCTTCCTTAAGAACCGAGGACACTCACAGTTCATCACTCACTTTGATGTCTGCTGGCGTCAGCACACACAGTGGGTCCAAATTGCAGCTTGATACCTGATATAGGAATTTGCACCAGAAGACTTGGCTGCGCTGCGATTTCAAGAAGGCAACAGAAGTTTTAGGTACTTGGCGTTCCTAAACCAGATGAAAAAAGGTTTATCAGAATGTACAAACTAATCTAGTTTGAGTAGGTCTGCCAACCGCAGAGAAACAAATGCGGGTAAGGCTAGGGCTCGGGCCCAGACGCTAATCTCAGCAAGTAAAAGCTGCCACTAAGGCTCAATGGATGCGTTATCAGATGAAAAGCTAGGATAGGAATAGTGATGAAAGGGGCAACCTTGAATGAAAAACAGCTAGAGACGAAGAAGAATGATCCACAGAAGTGGAAAGAGCAAACCTCTAAAGCCAGCTGAAAAAACATATACTAAACGAAAAAGAGCTGGAAAGGAGCAGGAATGATCGGCGAAGATTCCCAGTGCAGGTCCCATGAGCCGACGCAGTAAACGCACAACAGCTAGTGACAAACAAGAATAGTCTGCAAAACACTAAGAGGGACCCGTAGAGCAACAAAATGTCCCTAGACTACATTAGGTTTGGGCAACCAGGAACGGCAACAGCCCGGCTAATCCAAACAAGAAATGTGCTGGAAAAGATTCAAGGATAACTCGCAAAACTCTAAAAGTTAAACTCCAAATGAAAAACACCCCAGGGAAACACCCACAGGATCTGCGGACAGTGGCAGGTCTGAATTAAGTATACTGATCAGGGAAAGCAGCCCAGATGTAGGGGGCTAATCTAAAACACAAATAGTCAGAAAACAGCGAGAATAACATGAACTCTAGAAACAAAAGTGAAAACACCAAAAGCAAAAGTCGAAGGGTCCATCGTGGCCTAGTACTTGTAAATTGCTTGAAATGGACCTGCACCCTCAGCTAGGTAGACATTAGCCACATTGGTCGGGGCAGGAGCGCTTTGTTCTCAGAGCTAGTGATCTAGAAGAGGAACAGACTTGAGCCGACTCCCAGCGCCCGTTTCTGCCGGAACAGCGGGAGACCTTGCCAACACAATGGATGAAAAACCTGGTTGTTGTAACCGGAACTTACCAGGTGTAGAGTATGCACTCGAGTCGCTTGGGGGGTCAGCAGGGGGGCTTAATTCTCGTCCAACTTGTTCAGCAGTCGGAATATCCCCACACACATCAGCGGTACGCGAATTCGAGGGGGAATGGCTTCTGCCGGGCATATGGACTTGTGTTGCCAATGTGTTCACACACTGCTCGGCCCCTGAGGCCAGCATCACAAGATGCGCGGCTGACATTCTCGCCTCTGCAAGCTCAGAGGCTGCAGACGCAGGATGGTGACAGTGATTGGGTGTAAACGGAGACAAAATGGTTGTTGAACTAGGCCTGTCAGCAAGTTGCCGACTCAGATTCTGCTCCCCATCGCGTGTGTCCGGCTCAACATCAATGCCGGCATCGATTGCCCCCACCGGGCGGGCCACCGTCCTCTGGGACTCTGGACTTCCATCCAAACCGTATGGCTCATTGGCCTCTGACATGACGGCGAGGTTGCGTTGACCAGTGTTATTGGCTGTGGTCCCGGCTGCTTTCTTTAAGTCAGTCTCCTGTTCTCCTTGTCTACTAGACCTCAAAACACGAGTGCCCAAGTTAGCACCAGGGACAGAAGCTTCCGTACAAGAAGACTCTGACTCTGATTTGCCAACATCCACCCAAGTGCTGCGGTGTGTTCACCCAGGGTTTTTTGTGGTATTACCGCTCCTGCTGGTCCTTGATGAGGTGGTTCGCTTTGCCGCTACACCGGATGACTCTGGCTGGTGGCCATCTGAGCGCTGTCCATCATGGCTACTGGCGGACTCGTCATCCGAGGCGTCTGGAGGAGGGCCCCGGTTATCACGTGGAGCAAACCTGGTCTCACTGGGAGGAGGAGTGGTATCCTCTGTATCATTCCTTCGATGGCAACACATGAGCAGATCCATTGGTTCGCTTGGCGGATTCAAAGACCACAATATACAGACAAGTCAGCTATTTTTGATTCAGATCAATTCAGCAAGTAGCAGCTGCTTCTCTGTATCGTCCTGCAGCAGACGTGTACCCTGTCTCGTCGCAGCAATAAGCATATGAAACCCGACTCCCAGTGCCATGGTTTGACTATACCCGCTAGCAGGTTTGGACAAGTGGGCTCAGTTAGCTCTATCCAGTAACCATGTCCACGACTTTGCCACTGGATCTTGTCTATCCCAACAGGAAATGTGCTTCTTGGGTGGACTATGGATGGCTCATCTATCCAGAGACGGACAGACTGCGGACCGGCAAGACCTGCCGGAGCTGTATTAGCATATATGGTACATCTTTATGGGGGACGCTTGGGGATAACTTACGATCATTTCTGGCAGGGGTGGGGTCCGCCACCGGAACAGAGGCAACAGGTGCTCTCAACATGTCTCTCAAGATACCCTGATGGTTTTTTGCTATGTCCTTTAGCAAAAGGTCGAGGCATTCGGTAAAACCATCGCCACAGGAGTTATTAGCCTGCCAGACACCCGACCTCTGGCTAACAGGCGGCAGGGTAAGAGCCTGTGCCTGGATGGCCGCCCATTGGCCGGCAGTACTCTACTTTCACCCTTGGATCCTGTCTTGCTCCATCTTACGTTTCATAGCATTTCGCCATGCTTTATTCTCAAGACTATAGGTTTGTGGGTAGGGGAAGCCGCAAACTTGCTTACACCAGGTAATATCGCAGTCGTTTTTAAAGGACCCCAATTTTTCCAAAGTGAGACAAACCTTTGCGGCTGCCATAATAATAGTGATCTGGGTGGGGGGTGGTTGATGGATCAGAAAGAGACAGTTTTTTTGGGGAGTTTGAATGGTCCCTCAGCTGATGGAGGATGGCTGCTACTAGATGCTGGTACTTTTGAGGATGCAGGATTGTGGAAGATCAGAAAATGGAAATAGTGGGGGCCTGGCGGACGGTAAAGGGAGTTCTGTGGATGGTAATGGCTGTGAAAAGGTTATCAGCGAGGGAAACGCAGATAGGTAATCTGAAATGAGCTGAGGATACACTGGTGATACAGCGGACGAGCGAGAGGTTGTGCTGAGCTTTGTCGGCCCTGTTAGGATGGGCTGGCGGATCAAGGATGTGATTGTGATTGGGGAAATGATCATGGAGAGAAGATGGAAGTGGGAAAAGAAAGAGCTTATATAGGCCACACGAGGGCGGTTTTACTGGGGTTTGCAGTATTGTATCCTGTACAAACTTGAATATCTTGAAACGTCACGTGACCCACCCACAATGACGATAGGTTTCAGATAAGGTTTTAAGCCGCAACGGAGCCGCATGGGAGCCGCGACCCATGAGTCAAGGCTCCCATACTCTCAACAAAGAACAGGTTTCACAAGTTAAACCGTGAATAATGGTTGGCAGCTTGAATGTCTGGACCCGTTCGTAATCTGACTAAACAAAGGTCAAATTTTCTCAATTTACGCCTTGAAAGAAACATAGCCTTCATGTTGAAAGCCTGAGTCCGCTGGAGCTGCTCAGCCCATCCACTTACGCATCTGCCAGACTACCTGAAAGAGGAACACCACACACGATGACGTCAAAGACAACAAAGTGCCCTTCTTGCAGGCGGCGTTATCTACAAGCCGCTGCATACGAAAATCACGTTCAGACAATGCATCTTGATATCATTCTTGCGCTCTGGGCGATTGCGGACGCGGCTTCCATGGGACCTACATTTGTTCGTGATGAACTTGAAAACCTGACCAACTGACTCTACGAATCTGATTGCAGGGTCGAGATCCCAGATTTCTATTCAGTAAGTGGTGAGATAGATGATATGCAGAACGATTCAGACACGGAAGAGGTTTCCCACTCACCGGTCCTTGTGCGATTTTCAGGTCTGGAAACGATTCCCGGTGCACGCAGACCACTCGGTGAAGTTACTGGCCATACAGAGCTCAACAAGGCCATGACCGATGACCGTTGGAGCCCTTTCCCACCTGAAAAGGACTTTAATTTGGCGAGCTGGTTGGTCCGGAGCAAGGTAGCCAAGGCGCAAATTGAGACGTACTTGACAGAACGTTTAGGAGGTACAGATAGCAGATCATTCCGCACGGCCTATACCTCGCAACAACACCTCGACATACTAGACCCATTTCGTGAATACTTGGTGTGGGCGGAAGCCAGAATTCATGATGGTTGACATGCAACAGCTTTCTATTATGAAAATATTATTGACTGTGTCTGCTACCTGATCCGTCACGTCGCGTATAGCTCAGATATGGTTTACACACCTATTCGAGAATATGATTCAAGTGGGGAGCGATTATATTCAGAGATGCATATGGCCGACCGGTGGTTGGATATGCAGGTATGAGATAGGTCCTGACAAGTGCTTGGAGTGGTGTTTCCAGTGCAAACAGCGGATTCGGTTCCTTGGTAGAAGGATTTGCCCGCCTGGTCCACAGTGGTGCCCATTATCGGATTGTCTGACCAGACACACCTTCACAAGTTCTCCGGAGATGAGAAAGCCAGGCCGGTATATATCATGATCGGCAATATCCTATCGAGGAAAAGAAGCACCCCTGCACAGATGCCAATGCTGCTTCTGGCTTTGCTTTCCGTACTGCCAAAGTTCCCTGGAAATCAACCCATGCCAACGAAGCCCAGCGGCACACCAACGCAGATGTCCTGCGGGCTCTCTTCGATCTTGTCCTGGCACCATTCCAGCAGGTAGCCCGAGAAGGAATGGAAATGGATTGTGCAGACAGCAAAACACGCCGTTGTTTTCCCATTTTGTCGGCCTGGATCATGGATCATGCTGAGCATCCACGCTAGTATGGAATAAGCAAGAAGTCATGCCCAAAGTGTTAGATTCCGTGCAAGGAGCTCGCTGGGGATCCGTAGCGGAGGTGTGAGCCCCGCGACTGCATGCTACATAGAGAGAAAGCCTTGAGGCATGAGCCGGCAGAGGCGGCAGGCATTGCAGAATACTTTCAGCCATTGGGCGTTAAACTAGGAAACAATGTATTCACCGGACTGGGCTGAGTAAGCCCCGCAGACCTACACAAGGCGGACCTCTTACACAATATCTACCTTGGCTTATTCAAACATATGATGGAATGGGTGGGAGGATTCCTAAAAAAGCATAAACAGCAGCAGGCGTTCGACGAAGCTTGGAAACAAATTCCTCATAACCCTGGATTCAGCGTACCAAAAAAGGCCTATCGCCAAATCATCTAATGGCAAGGAGAGGAGATGGGCAATCTCGGCCCTTGGATTTCAGCCGTATTGGCGTCCACATTGCGAAATCCGGACAGTTCTCAGTATCAGGATTTCAAGCGTGCTTGGGAGTGTGTTAGCGCGCTAGTGGACTTTACTCTCATGCCTCAATATCGCAGTCATACACCAGACACCCTTTCCTACATGGAAAGCTACCTGCACACATTCCACCGGACAGAGGGCATTTTGCTTGAGTTCCGTACCTTGAAGGCTCCCTGCGATCAAGCAAATCACCAGGATTGGGAGCTAAGGGAACTAATGGCAGATCAGCATGCTGAAGAAGCCCACCATTGAACTGTCGCTAATCGCCATGGGCTGGCAGATCAAGAGAGGGTTGAAAGGGCTAATCGGTGGGCAGATTTGATATTGTGTGAGAACCACTTCAACTTCATCAAGATGCATGACCGGACTCACTTTGCCTCCCACGTACCGCATTTTTTATCCATCACGATGTATTCAACCGAGATCGGTGAACTAGCACTTAAGGATTAGATTAAGGATGGCTACCGCAGGTCAAACAAGAGGGAAGCCGCCCGACAGATCTTGTCACACAATGGCAGCCAGCACGCCCTAGGAATAAGATTACAGAAAATAGAAGCACTTTCGAAAGTTGAAGGCATCAGCAAAAACATCTTTTGCTCCGACGGATAGGCATTGCGTCCGGACGCAGGAAATCCGCCTGTAGCATCCGGTCCTCCCAGCCCGCCCTCAGATGGCCCCAGCACAATGGTTGCATCCTAGTCCATTGGGTGCAATACAACCCGCATCCTGTCCGCCCAGTGCACCTGGATGGTCCATTTCACACCCTAATCTCCCGAAGAATACCAAGGTAGGTGACCAATAGGGCTACGCATTGGGGATCTCTCCCTGCCCCTGATGGCCTCTACTTACAACAGACTAGTTTATCACCAGGTAAAGGCTGTTCAGACGAAAAAAGATCTGAAAATAGGATGACTAACCATCAATTGTCCCAGTAACGACCCAAAACATACCCCTTATTTGATCACTGCTCACACCGCTCGCAAACGGTTTCTAAGTTCTTGCACACCTCGTATCAGGCTTCATGATCGAATCAGTGGAACTATTGAATATTATCAACCTTCGGAGAGGGGCATGCTCTTTCATCCAGGTTGACACGATTCATTACTCCTAAGCGAGCAGTTTCCATAAGGCCCTTCCTGACTCTAGCGGATTGAAATGAGGGCCTGCCAGACTCTAGTGGACATCAGCCAGTGCCCCGTCAGGTATCTTCCTTTTTCTTCCTGCTGACCTCTATAGCCATGCGGACGCTTCGAGACCTATACCATTCAATTCCCCTCGGCAAGCGGACTCCAATGAGACCCTTTGCGACTCTGGTGGACATCGGCCCCGTGAGATATCTGCCTCTTTCATCCTGCTGACCTCTATAGCCATGCGGACAGTTCGTCACCTATACCATTGGATTCCCCTCGACCGGCGGATTCCAACGCACACTGTCCCGACGCTGTCCGACCGCTGGTTGAATTGTTATCCAAACCTTTGTGCTTGAGTTCCCCGGGCAAGTACTTTCAAATTGTCGTCTACTGGGTGCTACAGGCATGCCGACACTTAGAGACTTATACCATTCAATTCCCCTCAGAGAGCAGACTCCAATGAGACCCTTCCCGACTCTGGCGGACATCTGCCCACTAAGGTATCTGCCTTTTTCACCATGCTGACCTCTATAGCTCTGTGGACCCTTTGAGAGCTATATCATTCAATTCTCCTCGCCGAGTGGAATCCAACACACTCTGTGCGGACACTGTCCGACCGCTGGTTTAAGGGTTATCCATACTTTTGTACTTTCGTTCTCTGGGCAAGTACTTTCAAATTGTTAGCTACCGAGTGCTACTGTTTTCTAGCCTAGCTTTAACAAATATATTCCTATTTTAGTATCTAAATGACATAAATAAGTAAACATGAGTAATACTGGATGGATCTTTCCGGACAATTTGGATAATCTCCACAGTTTTCACTAACTCATTCAAAGTCCTCAAAGGTAGAGTTGTTAACTTAGAAGGTATCCGGTGATAGGCCGTTACACCTGAGTACTTCCACTATTCTACTATCCTATCGGGTTGCGTCCACAGAACGTTTTCGCGTCTGGATAATGGTTCTGCATCGGGTACCTTCTGGGTCCTTGGTTGCATCTGCTGCGTCCGGGCGGCATGGACACCTGTCCACAAGCACCCATTAAAAGACTGCACACCCAGGATGCGAGTTTAAGTTCTATGCGCCTGTACCGCTGGACATACAGGGAGCATGGGGTGCGTCCGGGTGTAACCTGTTTTTTTTGCTGCTGTATTTTACATAGCTTGCATTGTCTTGTATAAATATGCAGACAAGTTGAAGCTGTACACTTAGGATGGCAGTTCCTATATTGAATGTCCAGCTTCAACTCAGCCGCCGGAGTAACAGATGATCTGCGCCCGTTTAAGGGAATTTTGTAAATAGGTTGAATTGAGTAGGCGGCCGAGTTGAAGCGAGTCACTTAAGGGAGACATTCCCTTAGAAACTACTCGGCTTCAACTCGGCCGCATGAGTGCTATGGCTGATTAATAATACCAATGTATGATCTCCACTGGCGAAGGCAACCAAAGTAGATGGTCTCGACGGCGGCCTCACCGGGCGTCTTGTGAACAGTAAGGGAATTATGGACGTGACAGTAGGGCGTGGGCTAAGGAAAGAGCAACATACGATGTCAGCGGATGGGAGGGGACAGATCTAGGTCACTAGAGGTGAACCGGGATCTGGGAGGGCCGCCGGATACCCGCAGTTGGCAAGAGTAAGCAGGAGGCCTGTAGATGAAAAGATAATGTGGTGGATATAACCGGAAGGGGCTGCGAGGGTGTGTGGTCACAAGGAGCACCTTGCACGCTTTAGAGTGAAAGTGGCGCATCAGGGGGCACCAGACGCAAGAGATGAAATGCAAAGAGGAATAGGGAGATCCGGAAGGAAGGGAGGCACAGAGCAGACAGGCTTCATCCAGACGCAGGCTTGATATGTGCGGTGAAAAAGGTTTTTTTCCCGATGTACCTTGGCAATCCCAGAACTCGAGGGCAGATTCCTCCACAACCACTTGGCCGATTCTGGAGCTGGTTGCCAGAGACTATTCCGCTCAATGCCAGCTGTGCAACGGTATTGTTAGGGTATAGCTTTGGCGTGTGGAATTCCAACAGCTCGGACCTGAATCGTTTTATATCGGAGAACTCGTTAAGAACACAGGAGTAATGTAGGCTAGATATAATAGTCTACTCTGGTTTGGATAGTCGAAGTATTGGTAACGATAAAATGTAAAAACCTTTTATATTGATGAGATCTCTTCTCTGTGCTTGTTGTTTATAAGAGCAGCGAAGATGCTTCGATATTTATATTCTGCGTCTGCGCAATCGCGGTATACATGCTAACTCTATAGTAACCAAGTACCTTGTCCACAATTCTGTAAACTGGACGTTAGTGCTAACACCCGTCAACCCTGAAAACTCTCTACCACACCTTCTTGCTGCCAATGGCCAACTTATCAGGCTACACTTCCATTATTCCTGATGGGGTGGAGACCACGTCAGGTGTTAGCCCATCAGTTTATCCGTTGACAGCACTGGTTACCAATCATCTTGCCCCCCTGGTCAGCGGTGGTACTCTAACTCGCTAGACAGATGATGGCCATTCTTCTTTGGTTGGTTCCGTCGAGAATTCGGCATGCAACCGCTGGTTGTATTCTGGGCTTCCGGTATTACACGACTTGTCCTCAGGATTGTACCTCTGGGCTTTTTGCCTCAGACTCCATCTTTGACCAACCTGTCCTTTGTGGATGCACCCGATCCACTTACTGTTCATAGTTGCCTCCTTCATACTCTACGCGTCTTTGTAGGTACGCGGGGCCTAACCTTTGTGTGAAACGTCCCATTACCTTCGACCCTCAGTTCTGTCGAGCTCTCTTTCAGTGTCTGTAGCCTTATGCGCTGTTGTCCGATTGACCTTCTTCCACCTGGATATGATGCCCGGAGGGCTCTCCTCATGGACTCTGTGAACAGGACCCAGTCAGATGGACGGCCGCGATGTATACGGTGTTATAAGATGTGTTCCAAGGATGGTAGTCGTTGGTGTCGGGATGCAACTACCCAGGCGGCCAGTGATCAAGCGCCGTCCCAATGCCGGACTGGAGCGGGCTCTTGTCTTTATTCTTCGAAGTTCGTGCATGTCAAGGTAGGGTAACTCTGCCCTTGAAATCCTTACGGGGAGTCCATCTCCCTAACGTGAGCTCTCCTCTTTAAAGTATTCGTCCCGAATACTCTATGTCTATTATACAATCTAACTTCCATCTCAAGCTCATCACTGTAGGGGTAAAAACCAGTGGCGTTTGCTTGTCCACTGATGGAAAACGTTTGTATGTGACTCGACCTCTCCCGGGCCCAGCATCTCCGGGTTTTCTCTATGAAACCTTTCAACCTGTTCCTGCACGTTCTTCCTACCTTCCAGTTGTGCCCAAGTATTCTCATCCTCGGCGCAGCCTTTCCATTTCACAAAATACCGAAGCTCTTTCCTCTGTTTATTCCTCCCTGAAACCTTTCGTGTATAAGAAATGATCTTACTTTTGATGAACTTTTCTACTTCGCACTTCAAGTCTCTCTCGATGTTTGCAGGATCTCGTGATCTTTGTTCGCGGTTAGGTCTGTTCAAGGCTGGGTCTGACTCCAATAAGAAAACGTGAAAAACAGGATGAATTTTCCACTGCGGCCATATTTCTAACTTGTATGCCGTGCTTCCTATTCTTTTTAGAACATTGAAAGGGCCATATAGTTTCGGACTCAGCTTCTGCCACAGTCGTTTGGTACGTATGTTCTTCGTATTCAACATTCCCAAGTCGCCGACCTCAATGCTGAGTTGTTTTGTCACTTTCCGGTCATAATATTTCTTTATCGATTCTCAAGTATTTCTAAGGGTTTGTTTCGCCTGGCGATGTATATTCTGCATCCAGTGAGCATACAATGACACCCCCGGGTTATGAGCTTTTCTCGGTTTCATCCATTCTCTCTGTGGGTGTAAGCCATAGTTGGCAAAGAATCGGGTCATCTTGTGTGCGTTAGTCACCGAGTTATTATAGGCAGGTCCGGCTAACGGCAATAGTTGGTACCTGTCGTTCTGATCGTAGTTGACAAATGTGCCTAAGTAACATTCCAGGGCGTACTTGGTTCTTTCAGTTTGTCGGTCAGTCTTCGGGTGGTACGCCGGCGACATGCGTCTTTTAACTCCTTGCAATTTGCCCAATGATTCCCAAAATTGGCCTGAAAGGTTTGCGTCCATGGCCAATATGATGTTGCCCAGTAACCTATCAAGTTTCCAAACTCCCTAAAGAAAGGTATTAGCAACATCTTTTGCGGTGGCATTTTCCTGGAGGCCGATTAAGTGGGCTATCTTTGTCAACCGGTCTATTAGTAGCATTATCTGCGTCTTACCCTGAGATTCCGCTGGTTGGGTGATGAAATGTGTCGAAATAGAGCTCGTGGCGGCATAAGGTACTTCTAAAGGTTGAAGCAGACCATATTTTGCATGCCGCGGGGATTTACTGTGTTGACATTCATCGCAGGATCGTACATAATCTCTGATCCACTCTGCCAGCCGTTGCCAGTAAAAATCCCTCGTTACTATTTCGGTTGTCTTCTCATGTCCGAAGTGTCCTGCTATCAAAGAGTCATGACAGCCTTGGGCTATCTCTCTCTGTAGAGATTCCTTTTCGCGAATGTATAATTGATTTTTGTAGTATAGTAACCCTTCTGTTTCTATCCCTTTGATCGGCATTTTGTTTCCGCATTCTCGTAACCTGACCAGTTCACGCCCTTGTTCCTGCCACTTTTCATGTTCCTTTCCAGCTACTGTGATCTTTTATAGAAATGTATCATTCATTGCCCGCGTCAGGGTTGTGTTGATGTGGGCCCTTGATAACATTTCTTTCTCTTTCATTAACTGAGGGTGATAGCCAATATCACTGGGGCAAAAGAATTCGTTGTCGCTTGCATCTGCGTGAAGGAAACATATTTTGACTCGTGCCTCTTGAGCTGTGATGGATCCCTTGGGGTTTAGATCGCTTGATCCGAAACCCTTTTTGCCCCTCTCAGTTGTCGCTAGGTCATCTATCTCCATGGCGTCGGCATCTGCAATGTTCTCGACTATGAGTTGGGCTATCCGATTCCCGGCTTTAAGTGAGCAGTCTGACTGCCCATGATTCCCAAGTATGACTTTTACTTCTCCGGTGTAATCCGCATCTATTATACCATTGCCCACTGCTATTCCCATGTTGCTAGTCATACCACTTATTGCAGCTAGCCTTCCATAGGTTCCTTTTGGCAATGCTATCACAATATCCGTTTCAACAATTGCTTGTCCTTTTGCTGGTACCCACCCGTTTGTCAGTGCAGAGATGTCATGACCATCCGTGAATCGTGATCCCTGCATCGGAACTGTAGCCTTGTCTCAAAGTTTGTTATTCTGAGGCTTCTGGATTCACATTTTTCTGACGTGAGGGCCGTCTCCGCACTTCGTTTTTGCTGGATTACAGAAATTTGAACGCGTTCTGTTTTCCAAATTGACTGTTCCGTGTGACGAGCTCCCTCCTCAAGACGGTACTCCGGCCGTCTGCTTAGTGCATCGGGCTCCCCACCTCTGCTTCCCGGTCTGTAGACTATTTTGAAGTTGTAATTTGTCAACTCCTGCGCCCATCGAATTTGACGCTGGTTCCATATCTTTTTGGTCCGGAAGGACTCTAAGTTTTGGTGGTCGGTGTATACCGTGACTGGCTCTTCTTCACCGGTGAGGTATCGCCTCCATTCTCTAAACACTTCCATTATTGCCAGCAACTCCTTATCGGGTATCTCCTATTTTCTTTCGGCGCTGTTTGGCTTTCGAGAATGGAATGCCACTCGGTGAAGCCGTCTTCCCTGGTATTGAGACAAAACTCATCTGAGCGCACCGTCGCCGGCGTCCGTCTCTACCACCGTTTGCCTTCCTGTGTAAAATGCGACAAAATTGGTGCCGTTGTGAACCTTCTCTTCAACTCCTCAAACGCCTCCTTCTGTTCTCTTCCCCTGTGAAAATCGTTTGCGTTCCCTTTTAACGTCTCAGTGATCGGCTTGCAAATTTTCCAAAAATCTTTTATGAACCGTCGATCGAAGTTTGTGAATCCATGAAGATTTGGACTTCTTTAACCAAGCTCGTGGTAGCCCAATTTTCACCACTTTTCACTTTCCTATCACTCATCATAACTCCTTTAGTCTTGACATCGTATCCTATGAATTCGACCTCTTCCTGGTGGAACACCCCCTTTTTCAACAACACTGCGAGAACATGTTGTTCCCGCCGGTCAAGGACCTGTGGGACTAGGTTGATATGATCTTCCATATTTTCGGAGGATATCAAAATGTCATCTAGGTAGACGACTACTCTGTGGTCCAAGAATTCCCTTGGGATCTTGTTCATCATTGTCAGGATGGTTGCAGGAGCGTTTACCAGCCCCCAAGGCATGACCTTGGATTCGTACTTGTTACGGGGTAGCTACCACGCTAGGATTCCGAGCTAACTAGGCCACGGATATTCCAGACAACGGATAATAGTCAGGAAGGCTTGTAGGTAATAGTTTGGTAAAGGTAAAGTAGTAAAGTATAGTCAAATATCAAAGAGGTAAAATATAACTCGGTAACTTGTTATATTGTTAAGGTCTCTTCTCCATTGCTTGATGATTCTTCAACCACTGGGAGAGAGGTATCTATTTATACTAATGTTCATGCTACTTGGACTTCTCTATTTAAAAAGTATCTTCTAATCAATTCTGTTCGCCAAAACAAAGTGCGAACCCTGTTTGACCCTGAAAACTTGCCCAGCTCGACTCAGAGAATCTGCCGAACTGCTATTGCATCTGAGAATGTCCCCACTCCACCAGTAGACAGTCTTCGATCTCCTCGTCATGATAGTCTATAAATGAATATGCGGCCAAAATGCCTACATACCAATAGTAATATGGAATATGGAGTGATCAGTTCCGATATCCAGCTATGAAAGCATTATGTAAACAGAAAATGAGAGGAGTAGTATTCTCTGAACATCGTTCCAACCAGTTAAACATATCTGGAAACATGCTTTCATTTAGTATTCCGAGTCGTCTTCCAGATGCCTCTGTGAAGCACATAACTCTGGGCGCCTGGGTTCGGATATATGGTAATCCTGTGAAGCCATATACCTCGCTCTTAATTATTAGGTAAGGTATTCCCACTAGGGTAATAGTAATGCCCGTATCTTGTCCGAAAGGCGGACCTATGTTCGTCGCCTTTCCTCATCCGAATAAGATGAAATCCATCTTTTAGGTTGGGCTTCATAAATACCTTTGCTCTAGCAACACGGTCACGGAGTACATCCATAAATGGTAATGGGTATTTATTCAGGATCGTCAGTTTGTTAAGGTTTCTATAGTCCACGCACAGTCGTAGATTTCCATCAGGTTTGGGAACGAAGAGAATTGAGGCTCCATTGAGGGATTCAATACCCACTAATTTGCTGTTAGGTGGTAGCTTTGAGGTGAGGTATTCCGACAGCTAGGACATGAGTCGTTATTATATAGGAGAACTCGTTAAGAAGAGATGAGTAATGTAGGCTAGATATAAAGGGTACTTTGGTATAGATTGTCGGAGTATTGGTAACGATAAAGTAGAAAACATATTATATTGATAAGATCTCACCTCCTTGCTTGTTGTGTATTATAGCAGCCAAGATGCTTCAATATTTATATTCGGCGTCTGAGCAATAGCGGTATACATGCTAACATTATACTAACTAAGTATCTTGTCCGCAATTGTGCAAACTTTACCCGAGTGCGAACACTCGTAGACCCTTAAAACATACTACCACACCTTTTGCTCCCATGGCCAACTTATAGGTCTGCGCTTCCGTCATGCCTGATGGTGTGGAGAACACGTCAGGTGTCAGCCCATCCGTTTATCCGTTGACAACGATGGTTACTAATTATCTTGCCTCGGTGCTCACCGAAGGGGAGTCTAACTCGCTGGACAGATGATGGCCGATCTGCTCCGGTTGGGTCCGTCGAGAATTCGGTATGCGACCGCACATCGTATTCGGTATGCGACCGCACATCGTATTCGGTATGCGACCGCACATCGTATTCTCGTCTTCCCGGATTACACAACTTGTCCTCAGGATCGTACCTGTAGGTTTTGTCCCTCGGGCTCTATCTTTTTGCCAACCTGTCCTTTGTGGATGCACCTGATCCACTTACTGGGCATAGTTACCACCTTCATACTCTACACGTATTCGTAAGTACGAGGGGACTCACCTGAGTGCAAGGTCCCGTCACCTTCGCCCCACTCTCCCAACTGTCTGTCTCTGAGTGTGTGTAACCCTATGCGCCGTCGCCCGATTCACCTGCTTCCACTTGCATAAGGTGCACGGAGGTCTCCCCTCATATAGCCTGGTAACGGGATCCGGTCGGACGCATGGCCGCGACATACTCAGTGTTATAAGATGTGTTCTATTGATAGTGGTCTTTGGTGTTGGGACGCAACTACCCAGGTGGCCAGTGAAGACGCGCCGTCCCAACGCCGGGGCTGGAGGGGCCTGTTATCTTTTTCCTTCCAGGTTTGTGCGTGTCAAGCTTGGTAGGGTAACTCTGGCCTGTAAATCCTTACGGAGAGTCCGTGCGCCTACACGAGCTCCTCTCTTCGAAGTGTTCATCCAGAATACTCTTATGTTTATTTAGACAATCTATCTTCCATTTCAAGCTCAACATAGTCGGGGTAAAAACCACAGGCGTTTACTTGTCCACTGATGGAAAACCTTTCTTATATTACTCGACCTCTTTCAGACCAGACATCTCGGGATTTTCTCTATGAAACCTTTCCACCTCTTCCTGTCCATTCTTCATTCCTTCCGGTGTCTCCCAATTATTTTCATCCTCTGCGCACCCCTTCCATTTCATAAAGTACCGCACCTCTTTCATCGGTTTATTCCTTCCTCAAACTTCCCGCGTATATTAAATGATCGCGCTTTTGCCTATCCTTTCTACCTCCCAAGCTCAATCCCCCTCACTGTTTTCGGGATACCGTGGTGCTTGTTCGCGAGTTGGTCACTTTGACGACCGGTAGGGTTCCAACAGGGAGACAGGAAACACGGGATGAAGTTTGCACCTAGGCGATATTGCTAGCTTGTATGCCCAAATTCCTGTCTTCTCCCAGACTGTGAACGGGTCATACATCTTCAGACTCTACTTTTTCGAAAGTCGTTTGCTTCGTCTGTTTTTTACATGCAACATTACCAAGTGGCCAACCTCGATGATGAGTTGTTCTCTTGCCTGCCGGTCATAATTTTTCTTCATCGATTCCCGTGTATTCTCTAGGATCTGTTTCTCCTGGCGATGTATGTCCTGCATCCAGTGAGTATATATTCTCCCCCCAGGGTTATGAGCTTCTCCTTTTCTCATCCACTCCATCTGCGGGTGAAAGCCGTAGTTGGCAAAGGATGGGGTCATCTTGTCTGCCTTGGTTGTCGCGTTATTATAGGCATGTTTGGCTAACGTCAATAGTTGGTACCAGTCGTTCTGATCGTAGTTGACTAATGTCCTTAAGTAACCTTCCCGCACTTTGGTTGCTTCTTTCGGTTTGTCCATCTGTTTGAGAGTGGTACGCCGTCGACATACGTCATTTCACTCCGAGCATCTTGCCCAATGACTCACCAAACTACCCGCAAAATTTCGCATCCATGTCCGATATGATTTCGCGCAGCAATCCGTGAAATTTGCAAACTTCCCTAATAAAGGTAGCTGCAACGTCTTTTGTGCGCGCATTTTCGTGAAGGCCCATAAAGTGGGCCATTTTCGTGAACCCATCTACTACTACCATTATCTGGGTCTTGTTTTGAGATTCTGGTAGTTGTGTGATGAAGTCTGTCGATATGGAGCTCCAGGCAGTCTAAGGTACTTCTAAAGATTGAACTTATCCATACTTGGCATGCCGCGGGGATTTACTGTGTTGACATTCACCTACAAAAAAACGCCGGGCCATGAAAACGATGGTGATGTTTCCTGGTGTCAGTATGTCTGAGGCTTCCTGAAACCAGGCATTACGAATCAGGATTATAGTAGCTGGTGGGATGGCATGAAGTGTAAGATGGAGCAAGACAGGATCGCAAGCTGGAGGCAAAGTACGGACGCCCAATGGGCCGCCATTCAGGCACATTTTCTAACTCTCGCCCCGGTTGCTACTCCGGGCGGCGGCAGGGCTGCACTCTGGCAGACTGACACTGTTTGAGGCAGACATTTTACAGAATGCCCCGATATTTTGCTGAAAGGCGTAGGAAAAAAAGATTAGAACACTCTGCAAAGCGTAACAAGAGCACGAGGTGCTCCCATTCTGGCTGCTCCCATTCTGGCCTGAAATCATCGTAAGTTGTCTCAATGAGTCCGAATTTAATCTGTATACTGTATGCTAACATGTCGCCCGCAGATTTGGCCGGCCCACGCATCGTCCGCCTCTGGATAGAGGAGCCGTCCAGTTCGCGCCTGGGTGCCCCCAACCCTCCTGGATTGGACAAGGTCCCATGGCAGACAGGGGAGCAGGTTTACTGGCGGGAGATGGCTGAGCCCACCTTTGACAACGTCCGGGAGGAGATAGACAGGGTCCTAGAATGCGGATACAGATATCGGGTGCTTGTTGGTACAATGAGAGAAGGTACCTGAATGCTCCGGAACGATCCTGATGAGCCGCTGCCGCTTGGTGAAATGGTCTGACTCCTCAGTGACCGGGATGTCTGCATTTGGTGGTCAATGAATACGCTGAACGAACCAATGGATCTGCTTTTCTATGGCCATCGCCAAACAGCGGATGAAGACGAGACTCCTTCTCCCGTCAGCTTATCTTTCTCACGTCAAAATAATAGAGGTCCTTCTCCTGACAAGTCACAGAGTAGCGATGATGATAGCTCAGAAGACGGCATGAACCCAGAGGCATCCACGGTGGCCGCCCAGTGAGGCACCCGGTCGACCAGGACGAACAGAACCAAAAAGACTGGAATGGTGCGGCGCAGTGGTCCGGCAGATGTTCACGAACCGGTATGTGACGACGATTGTTTTTCTGATGTCAGCGGCGATCCGGCCAGCGGTGCGATTCGGGCCTCACCTCCGAATTCCATGCCATCTCCTGGTAAGTAATCTGATTACCCTCGTGCTAACTCAAACAACCGTGCCTTACGGCCTAGCTAACAAACCGGAAGGTAGACTAATATCAAGGAAGTCTCTGAGCTAGCTACCTGTACAGTCAATAGCAAGGGCAAGCGTGACCGAACAGCAATGGCCGAATCTGATGAGCCAAACCGTCCGGCCGCCTCTGTAGAACCCCCAAGAAAGATCGTCCGCACTGTGCCCACAATTCACCCCACAATCATGGTTGAACAGGAAAGACCCCATCAGGAGGCCAACGAAAGTCTGCTACCTACCGTCAGGCTTAGTCCACCGGATAGCCCTCCTACGTTTGCTTCCAATCTCAGTGACGATCTCACGGCTGCGGCCTCTGAGTAGATCCTGGTTCAAGCATCAGCCCAGCATGTTGTGATGCTCGCCTCAGGAGCAAGGCAGCATGCGGACATGTCGGGAAGACAAAAGTTAGTATGCCCGAGAGGGGCCATTACCCTGGTGATCCGCGGTCCGAATATGCTCATGTGAACATACCGGTACCAAAGGCCGTACAAGAATCCTACCCGTCCACCCTCCCTCTGGCCAACGAGAGTCGCAGTAGATCCTCTACCCCCGGTAAGTTGTCGTTACAACTACCAGGTTTTCCATCTACTATGTTGGCAGCAGATTTTCCAGCTGCGCCAGCAGAAACACATATTTGGAGCCCTCTCCAGTCTGTTTCTGTTGTCGCTTAACCTTTACCAACAAGGCTAGACCGTCCTTGCTCCTAATAACTAATATAAGCAGGAGGTGTAGACCCGTTTGAAGTAGTCTACCGATACTAGCTGATGGATGCAGATGCAGATGCTTGGACTTTTCTTTTTTGTGGTGTTCAATTTCCCTTGTGGCATTCGGCGGATTGTTCCTGTCCTTCCCAGTCTTTTTCCATTTCAGATTAGCTCCCTGCGGGTAGGCCGGCGCACCCTGATCTGTGGATCCTGGTCGGACGGAGCATCGACACTTCCTTTTTTGTATTCATCATTTGGAGTATATCTTTTGCAGTTTTGCTAGCCGTCCGGATGCTCTTCTCACCGCACATTTCTCTGCAGGATTAGCAAACTTGCGTATGGCCGGCCGGGTTTGTCCGTATCCAATGATGTCTGCGGACACTACTTGTTGAGAGCGGACACTGGTGCTTTTTCTTTACACTTTAGACATTCGTTCTTTGCATCTTGGATTTTGG